>ERZ1046568.28-NODE-28-length-128613-cov-12.972370_pt1 | contig 128613 bp, 112 predicted proteins | sample MGYA00383092_ERZ1046568 | MGnify/ENA primary metagenome ERZ1046568 (study PRJEB29581, sample SAMEA5548362) | metagenome | biome: marine; feature: coastal; material: water | depth 1 m | study: Short-term variability in the microbial, nano- and picoplankton... | reverse complement strand
CTAATAGCAGTATAAATATCTTTAACCGATTCGGAAAATTAGTTGCACAAGTACCCATTGATAGCCAAGGATGGAACGGAAGCTATAATGGTAAAACACTACCCTCTGATGATTACTGGTTTAATATTCAGCTAATACCCGCAAATACCAGTAAACCTCCAATACTCAAAAAAGGGCATTTCTCTTTACTGAGGAGATAAACTTCACTTTTAAAAATAGTAAGCAGAGATAAATATTTTTTCATTTATCTCTGCTTTTTTTATGATTTCATTCAGAAGAATATTTCTTAATTTAGCAACAAAATAAGAACCCAATTCCTATGGATATCAACTTCAATAAAAACGAAGATTATAACAAATTATTAGTTTCAGCTTTACGGAAAAAATTTGCTAAAGTGAAATTAGGTGGTGGTCAAAAAAAAATTGACAAACATCATTCTAAAGGTAAAATGACTGCCAGAGAAAGAGTTGATTACCTTTTAGATGATAAAACTAAATCCATAGAAATTGGTGCATTTGCTGGTGAAGATATGTACACAGAACATGGGGGATGTCCTTCTGGGGGTGTCGTTGTGAAAATTGGTTATATAAAAGGAAAACAATGTATTGTTGTTGCCAACGACGCCACTGTAAAAGCAGGTGCGTGGTTTCCCATCACAGGAAAAAAGAATTTACGAGCACAAGAGATATCTATAGAAAACAAATTACCAATTATTTATTTGGTTGATTCTGCTGGTGTTTACTTACCAATGCAAGACGAAATTTTTCCTGACAAAGAACATTTTGGACGTATTTTTAGAAACAATGCCGTAATGAGTTCAATGGGAATTACACAAATTTCTGCAGTTATGGGAAGCTGTGTTGCTGGAGGTGCATATTTGCCAATAATGAGCGACGAAGCTTTGATTGTGGATAAAACAGCAAGTATTTTTTTAGCAGGAAGTTATTTGGTAAAAGCAGCAATTGGAGAATCTATTGATAATGAAACTTTAGGAGGAGCAACTACCCATTGTGAAATTTCTGGGGTTACAGATTATAAAGCCAAAGATGATAGAGATGCTCTAGATAAAATTAAGTTTATTGTTGATAAGATTGGTGATTATGATAAAGCTGGTTTTAGTAAAACAAAAGCTTTCCCTCCAAAAGAAAACGAAGATGAAATTTTCGGAATTCTACCTAAAGAAAGAAATGCACAATATGATATGGTAGAAATCATAAAAAGATTGGTAGATAATTCTGAATTTGAGCAATACAAAGAAGGATATGGACAAACCATTCTTACAGGTTATGCAAGAATTGATGGCTGGGCAGTGGGAATTGTTGCAAATCAAAGAAAATTAGTAAAAATCACCGCTTCAAAAACTAAATCTACAGAAATGCAATTTGGTGGAGTCATTTATAACGATTCTGCGGATAAAGCTACACGTTTTATTGCAAATTGTAATCAGAAAAAAATACCATTAGTTTTCTTACAAGACGTTACTGGATTCATGGTTGGGTCTAAATCTGAACATGGAGGAATAATAAAAGATGGTGCTAAAATGGTAAATGCCGTTAGTAATTCTGTTGTGCCAAAGTTTACAATTATTATAGGAAACTCATATGGCGCAGGAAATTATGCGATGTGTGGTAAAGCATATGATCCTAGATTAATAGCTGCCTGGCCAAGTGCAGAACTTGCTGTAATGAGTGGTAATTCTGCAGCAAAAGTTTTATTACAAATAGAAACAGCGTCACTTAAAAAACGTGGAGAAAAAATAACTCCTGAAAAAGAAAAAGAACTTTTTGAAAAAATAAAATCTAAATACGATAATCAAATATCGCCCTATTACGCCGCTGCTAGAATATGGACAGACGCTGTAATTAATCCTTTAGATACAAGAACATGGATTTCTCTGGGAATCGAAGCCGCAAACCATGCTCCTATTAAAAAGCAATTCAATATGGGAGTTTTACAAGTCTAGATATTATTTGAACTACTTATACAGTCTTTTTATGGCTTATTTCCACAACACAAACTTCAAAAAATGAGTAAAGCAATTTATGTAACAACCATCGAATCTAACAGTGGAAAATCTTTAGTTTCTCTAGGATTATTAAGAATGATGTTAACAAGATCCCCTAAAGTAGGATATTTTAGACCTATCATAAATAAGACTAAAAATGATGCATTTGACAACCACACAAACACAGCGATCAACTTTTTTAATTTAAACACCACTCATAACGAGTGTTTTGCTTATCATCAATATGAAGTAGTAGAATTATTAAGTGAAGGGAAAGAAGATGAAATCATTCATACAATTATCAAGAAATACAAAGAACTTGAAAAAAAGTTTGATTATGTACTCGTAGAGGGTACAGATTTTTCTGGTGAAGGTGGTTTTACAGAAGTAGATGTGAATCTAATGATCGCTAAAAATCTAGGAATTCCTGTTTTAATTGTTGGTGCTGGAAATGGAAAAAAGAAAAAAGACTTCATAAATACCATGCAGATTACTTACAACTCTTTTATGCAGAAAGAAGTTGATGTTTTAGGGGTTATTGCCAATAAAATTGAAGCAGATGAAGTTGAATTTATAAAAAAAGAACTTAATAGTTTTATTCCTAAAAAGGTATCTATAGATATCATTCCAAATATCAATTTATTAGCATATCCAACTGTTAAAGAAGTTGTAGATTCTTTAGAAAGTAAAATTCTGTTTGGTGAGCAATTTATTAATAATGCAATTGGAAGTTATAGTACAGGAGCTATGCAATTGCGTAATTATTTAACCAGAATTCAAGAAAATGCTTTGGTAATAACTCCTGGAGATAGAGCTGATATCATTTTAGGTGCATTACAAGCAAACGCCTCTAGCAACTATCCAAAAATTTCTGGAATTATTTTAACAGGAGGATTAATTCCTGAAGATTCTATTTTAAAATTGATTGAAGGTGTACAATCTACAATCCCTATTATCTCTGTAAATGGTGGTACTTTTAATATCACTAATAAAATTGGAGCTGTAAAACCAAAAATATACGCAACAAACCAACGTAAAATTTTATTAGCGCTAGATACGTTTGACAAATACGTGAATATAGAAAGATTAACTAATATTCTGTCTACTTTTCAATCAGACAGACTAACACCAAGTATGTTTCAATACAATTTGTTACAAAAAGCAAGAGCACATAGAAAACATATCGTTTTACCTGAAGGAAATGACGAACGTATTCTTGAGGCTGCAACCCGTTTACAATTATTAAATATTGTTGATTTAACTTTATTAGGAGACAAAAGAGAAATTCAATTAAAATGTGATCAATTGGGGTTACAAATTGATTTAGAAAAAATAAAAGTGCTAAATCCAGAAGATTCTATCCATAATGCAATTTTTAGTAAAACTCTTTTTGAAGCACGAAAACATAAAGGGATGACAGAGACTACAGCAAACGATTTAACTAGAGATGTTTCCTACTATGGTACATTAATGATTTTAAATGGTTTAGCAGACGGAATGGTTTCTGGTGCTGTGCACACCACTATGCATACCATAAAACCTGCATTACAAATCATTAAAACAAAACCAGGAGTTTCTGTGGTATCTTCTGTATTTTTTATGTGTTTATCAGATCGAGTTTCAGTAATGGGAGATTGCGCTGTAAACCCAAATCCGAATGCGGAACAATTAGCTGAAATTGCAATTTCTTCCGCACAATCTGCGGAGGCTTTTGGCATAAATGCAAAAATAGCCATGTTGTCTTATTCCTCTGGAAGTTCAGGAAAAGGTGAAGAAGTAGAAAAAGTAAGAAAAGCTACTGAAATTGTAAAAGCTAAAAAACTTGATTTAGAAATTGAAGGACCAATTCAATATGATGCTGCCGTAGATATGTCGGTGGCAAAAACCAAAATGCCAGATTCTAAAGTAGCAGGACAAGCATCTGTATTAATTTTCCCTGATTTAAATACAGGAAATAATACATACAAAGCCATTCAAAGAGAAACAGGCGCTTTAGCAATTGGACCAATGTTACAAGGATTAAATAAACCTGTTAACGATTTAAGTAGAGGGTGCACAGTTGATGATATTTTCAATACTGTATTATTAACAGCAATACAAGCAGAACAAGAATAATATGAATATTTTAATTTTAAATGCAGGGTCGTCATCTTTGAAATATCAAGTGATAGAAATGCCCTCAGAAAATATAAAATGTGCTGGTTTAATTGAGAGAATTGGTGAATTAGATGCCATTTTTACACATAAAATAGGAAAAGAAATATATTCTGAAGTTTTATCAATTTCAAATCATGAAGAAGGCATAAGAAAAATTACAAGTACATTGCTAAATGTAAAAATTGGAGTTATAAATAGTGTTGACGAAATTAAAGCTGTGGGGCACCGTGTTGTGCACGGAGGGAATAAATTTAGTAAAACAACAATTATAAACACAGAGGTTAAAAAAAGTATACGGGAGTTATCTGATTTAGCACCTTTGCACAATCCTGTTAATTTAATTGGAATAGAAATAGCGGAAACTATATTTACGAGTGCTCAACAAATTGCGGTTTTTGATACTGCTTTTCATCAAACGATACCTAAAGAAGCTTATCAATACGCTATTAAAAACGAGTTTTTAAATGAACATAACATCAGAGCTTATGGTTTTCACGGAACAAGTCATAAATACGTATCTGAGAAAGCAGTTGAATATTTAGGTGAAGAAAAGTCCAAAAATATTATTACGATTCATTTAGGTAACGGTTGCAGCATGTCTGCCATTAAAAATGGAAAAAGTATTGAAAATTCCTTAGGTTTTGGACCTATGAATGGTTTAGTTATGGGAACTCGTTCTGGAGACATAGATCAATCTGTAATTTTCTTCTTGATGAAAAAACTTAATAAATCTGTGGATGAAGTGACTAATTTATTAAACAAAGCTTCAGGAATGAAAGGGCTGACAGGTTTTTCTGATTTACGAGAGATTTCCGAAAAAGCAGTAAATGGAGATCAAAATTGTAAAAATGCTCTCAATTTGGCTGGTTATAGAATTCGTAAATATATAGGCGCATATTCAGCTGCCTTAAATGGTCTAGACGCAATTGTATTTACTGCTGGAATTGGAGAGAATTCCACTCTAATGAGAGAGTTATCTTGTAAAAATTTAGAGTTTTTAGGTATTAATTTAGATTTGGAAAAAAACAAAATTCACTCGACAGAAGAAAGAGAAATACAAGCTTTAGTTTCAAAAGTAAAAATACTAATTATTCCAACTAATGAAGAAATTGAAATTGCTCTGCAATCATACAAGCTTTTAAAGTAAAAGATATTTATCCCTAAAATATCAAACATAAAAATTTAGAGATAAATATCTTGTTTTAGGTTTCTATTTTCTTTTGATTCTTTTTGTGGTATAATTTTTTGAAATTTAAATATGTAAGTGTTTTAAATTCTGGATAAAATAATATCTATAATTTACATTATCACAAGAAAATCAATCTTTAAAAAATTGGTCATCAGTATACAAATTTTTACATTTGTCGATATGTAATTAAAAACATTGACATTAATGGGTAGAGCATTTGAGTTTAGGAAAGCAAGAAAAATGAAACGTTGGTCAGCAATGGCTAAAACTTTTACCAGAATTGGTAAAGACATTGTTATGGCTGTAAAAGAGGGCGGTCCAAATCCTGATACTAATTCTAGACTACGAGCAGTTATGCAGAATGCAAAAGCTGCTAATATGCCAAAAGATAATGTAGAACGAGCAATAAAAAAAGCAACTGACAAAGATACTGCTAATTATAAGGAAGTTCTTTTTGAAGGTTATGCACCTCATGGCGTTGCCGTTTTATTGGAAACTGCTACAGACAACAACAATAGAACAGTTGCCAATGTTAGAGCAGCTTTTAATAAATGTGATGGAAATTTAGGAACTTCTGGTTCTGTAGTTTTTATGTTTGACCATACTTGTAATTTTACCGTTAAAAAAGAGGATATTACAATGGATATGGAAGAATTAGAATTGGAATTAATCGATTTTGAGGTAGAAGAGGTTTTTGATGATGAGGATGGTATCATTATTTACGCACCTTTTGAACAATACGGCTCAATTCAATCTTTCTTTGAAGAAAATAATGTTGAGATTTTATCGTCTGGATTTGAGAGAATACCAACAACCAGTGCAACACTAAATGAATTGCAGCAAGCTGATGTAAATAAACTTTTAGAAAGGTTAGAAGAAGATGACGACGTTCAGAATGTATATCATTCAATGCAAATTTAAAAATTAATACCAAAATCATAAAAAAAGATCATAACAGGACTTTTTGTAACATTAATGTTTGGTGTAAAGATTAATGTGCAAATAGAATTAGATTCTCCAAATATTAAAACACACAGAATATTAAATTTTTAGAAGGCAGAATACAATCTGGGAAGTAAAATTATTTTACATCAATGAAATATAAATAATAGGCAATACTCGAAAAAAAAGAAAACAGCGTTCTCATGACGTTGTTTTTATTTTATATGACTTTTAATTATTGAATTAAATAACTTTTGTTCTTCTATAAAGGATGTCCGTATTCCTAAAAAAGAGAGATTTTCTATGGAACTCTCTAATCTAACATAATCTTTTTCTGTTGTTAATATTAATTTTTTCGCGGCATTTAATCCACTAAACTCTTTTTTAATTTTTTCTATTTCCTTGTCTGTAAAATTATGATGGTCTGAAAACTTTAAGTGTTTACAAATTACATTTCTTTCTTTTAGAAAAGACAATAAAGGCTTTGGATTTGCAATACCAGTAATTAATAAAACTTCGAAGTCTTTTAAATCATCTACCAAAATACTTTTATTTCCGGATGTTTTTACATCATAAGAAATTGTTGTAAAAAACACATTGGTATTGTATTTTTTTAATTTATTTCGAATTTTATTTTTAGAACTTTCCGATAAATCAATAGGACATTTAGTAACCAAAATAATATCTGCTCTTTTTGCTCCTGCTTTACTTTCTCTTAAATTTCCTGTAGGTAATAAAAAATCATCCGTAAATAAATCATTGTATTTTGTTAAAAGAATATAAAAACTTCCTTTAACTTTTCTGTGCTGAAATGCATCATCCAGCAAAACAAGATCAGGAGACGCCTCAGTAATCAATTTCGAAATTCCCTGCACTCTATTTGCATCTACGGCAACATCAATATCTTTAAATTTTTTAAAATACTGTAATGGTTCATCACCAACATCCTCCGCAGAATGAGTGTCATTTAACATCATAAAACCACTCGTTTTACGATTGTACCCTCTACTTAAAACCGCTGTCTTAAAACCAACTTTTAACAAACGAATTAAATATTCTATTTGTGGCGTTTTACCCGTTCCTCCAACACTTAAATTACCAACAACGATTATAGGCAGATTAAAAGAGGTTTGTTTCAAAAAACCAACTTCAAAAAATAAATTACGAACCTTAGTTATCATATCATAAATGAGTGCAAAAGGAAATAATAAAAAGCGGAGAAATTTCATTTATACGAAAATAAGTCATTTTTATGGAATCATGAATGGAAAATGTTAACTTTGATTTTCGATACAAAATGATTTTATGATAATAAAAGACATCACAAATTATTTAGAGGAGTTAGCTCCTTTGAATTATGCGGAAGATTTTGATAATGTTGGTTTATTGGTTGGTAATTATAATACCGAAGTTTCAGGAGTCTTAGTAACTTTGGATACGCTAGAAGAAACAGTAGATGAAGCAATCGAAAAAAAAACCAATTTAATTATAAGCTTTCATCCTATTATTTTTAGCGGACTAAAAAAATTGAATGGTAACTCCTACGTAGAACGTGTTGTTTTAAAAGCTATAAAAAATGACATCGCCGTTTATGCAACTCATACAGCTTTAGATAATTCTAAGAATGGAGTTTCTGCTAAAATATGTGAAGTGTTAGGCCTACAGAATACTAAGATTTTAATCCCTAAAAAAGGAATTATTAAAAAATTAACTACATACGTTCCTTCAGATAATGCAGAATCTTTAAGAGGTTCACTTTTTAATGCTGGCGCAGGAAATATTGGTAATTACAATAATTGTTCTTTTAATACAACTGGAGCAGGAACGTTTCGAGGAAATGAGTATTCCAACCCTGTCATAGGAAGAAAAGGAAAGTTACATACAGAAAAAGAAACTCAGATTAGTGTTGTTTTTGAAAGTAAAAATGAAAGTACCGTCCTAAAGGCTTTACAAAATAATCATCCTTATGAGGAAGTTGCCTACGAATTAATTACTACAGAAAATATTCATCAAGATATTGGTATGGGAATGATTGGAGAACTACCAAATGAAATGGATGAAACAGTATTTTTACACTACTTAAAAAAAACGATGAAAACAGATTGCGTCCGTCATTCTCTACTTCTTCATAAAAAAATTAAAAAAGTAGCAGTTTTAGGAGGTTCTGGAAGTTTTGCTATTTCAAATGCGAAACGAGCAAATGCAGATGTTTATGTAAGTGCCGATTTCAAATATCATGAGTTTTTTAAAGCAGAAAACAAGATCCTTTTAGCTGATATTGGCCATTATGAGAGCGAACAGTTTACAAAAAATCTTTTGGTTGCTCATCTTACAAAAAAATTCAGTAATTTTGCAATCATTTTATCTAAAAAAAGTACAAATCCTATATACTATATATAAACATGGCAAAGAAGAAAGAAATTTCCGTTGAAGAAAAATTAAGAGCTTTATACGATTTACAATTAATCGACTCAAGAATTGATGAAATTAGAAATGTTAGAGGTGAATTACCTTTAGAAGTTGAAGATTTAGAAGATGAAGTTGCCGGATTAAACACTCGTATTGCAAACTTAAACCAGGATTCAGAGAACTTAGAAACTGATATTAACAACAAAAAATTAGCTATCGAAGAGTCTAATGGATTGATTAAAAAATACGACGAACAGCAAAAGAAAGTTAGAAATAATAGAGAGTTTGATTCTCTTTCTAAAGAAATTGAATATCAAGATTTAGAAATTCAACTAGCTGAAAAAAGAATTACTGAGTTCAAGGCAAAAATTGCACAGAAAAAATCAGTCATTGACGCTACCGTTGAAAAATTGGAAAAACAAGAAAAACATCTAAGTCACAAAAAAGCTGAATTAGATGCTATCTTAAAAGAAACTGAAAAGGAAGAGAAATTATTAGGTGAAAAATCTGATGAATTTGCCAAAACTTTAGACGCACATTTATTTACTGCTTATACAAGAATTAGAAATAAAGTTAAAAATGGTTTAGCAGTAGTTGCTATTGAAAGAGGAGCTTCAGGAGGTTCTTACTTTACAATACCACCTCAGGTACAATTAGAAATAGCTAACAGAAAAAAAATTACTATAGACGAACATAGTGGTCGTATATTAGTGGATGCTGCATTGGCTGAAGAAGAAAAAGTAAAAATGGAAAAATTATTTTCTTAATTTTTTAAATAAAACTAAAAAAACTCGAAGTGAAAATCTTCGAGTTTTGAATTTTATAAAAATGCCTATTATTTAATAATCAATTTTTTTAATATAACTTAACTTTTCTCTCCAAAGCGTTAAATCTTCTCTAAACTCATTAACTCTCTTTTTTACATTTAACACCAATGGATTGTCATCTTTCGCATTAGAGAAGAATCCTAAATTATTCTCTAATTGTTGAATTTCTTTTACGACTTCATCAATTTTCTTTCTTACAAATATTTGTTCCGAATCTATTTTTCGAATATCCTCAGTGGCAACAAGGCCATCTATAACATTTGTGAATTTAAGCATAGAAATTTCACTCTTCTTCATATCTAAACCTTCAAAAGTCCGATCTATTAATTTATTAAATTTACCATCTAAATGCCTTGCATTTCTAGGTAATGTTCCTAATTCTCTCCAATTAGTAATGACCTCTAAAATTTCATCTTTAGTAGGTTCATTTAATTCTTTTAAAGTCTCCAAAAAAGCTTTCTTAGCATCGACAATAACTTGCTGCTCTTTATTCAAAGAGTTTTTCTGCTCGTGATATCTATCAAAATAGTGATTACAAGCAGCTTTAAAACGTTTCCAAATATCATCAGAAAACTTGCGAGGAACATGACCAATTCTTTTCCAATCGGCTTGAATTTTCTTTAAAGTATTTGTTGACGAATCCCAATCACTACTTTCCCTCAGGGATTCGGCAAGCTCAATAAGTTCCATTTTCTTTTTTAGGTTTTCTTGTTGTTCATTTTTTTCATGTTTGTAAAAAATATTTTTAGCGCTATTGAATTTCTTTGTAGCACCTTTGAACTTTTGCCAAACCTCTTCACTTTTTGAATATGGAAGTTTACCTGAATTAAAATATTCTTGTCTTAATCTTTCGATCTCTTTAATACTTTTTTGCCAATCCTTATGAGACTTATTGTCAGATGTATCATAGGCATTTATTTTTTCAACAATTACTAACTTTTTGTCTATAATCTCTTGATATTTAGAGCGCATTTCTCTGTAATAATCATGTCTTCTATCATGAATCTTTTTAGTTGCTGCACTAAATTTACCCCAAACCTTTTCTCTCATATCTTGAGAAACAGGCCCAATGTCTTCTTTCCAAATTTTATGTAAATTTTGCAACTCTTTAAACGCACCATTTATGTCTGACTCTTTAGCTAAAGCTTCTACTTTATCTATAATTTTTAATTTTTCTTCTAAATTATGTTTAAAATCTAAATCTCTAAAATCATTACTTAAATGAAGTAGATCATAAAAACGCTCTACATGGTGATGAAAAGTTTTCCAGGTATCGTTATAATGATTCTTAGAAACTGGTCCAATAGTTCTCCATGTATCTTGCAGCGCTCTGAAGCTTTTGTACATAGTTGCTGTATCAGCATTTTGAATTAAATCTTTTAATTGTTCAATAACTAAAAGCTTTTTCTCTAAATTTTCAGCTAACTGTTTATCTAGATCTTTATAATGAGCATCACGCTGTTTTTTATAATCGGTTAAAAGACTATTATATTCAGATTTAATAGGACTTGAAAATTGAAAGTCAATAGAATTTCCACCAGATTCAATAAAAATGGCCTTCTTTTCTGCTAATAATGCTCCAAATTTTAGATTAAAAACACTTTTAACACCTTCAACTTGATTCTTTATTTTGTGAACAGGGTTGTTTGAAATAGTTTTACTGAGTTCTTTAACTAATTCCTCCAAGGATAAGGTCGAATAATTTACAACATCAGATTCTTCTTCTTTCTGATTACCTTTTTCTGCGTCGATAGCTATCGACTTCTCTATCAATTCAACAGCATCAGTGGTATCGTCTGTTTTCAATATAACTTTTTCTTCATCGATTGTTTCCACATCCGTTTTTTTTTCTTCACTCAGTGTATCAGAATTATTTAAAACTTCTTCTACTTTCGTTTCCGTCTTTTCAACATTTTCATTTTTATTTTCTAACATATCTACAATGTTTAAGGTCTTCAATAATAGTACTATTATACACGCATAAAGATACAGACAACTTACTCAATTTGCAAGCTATCTAACTATAAAAACAAGTCTAACTATTGTTCCAAATATTCCAAGATTCTTCTGCTTGTAATTGTAACATTTCAAAACCATTTTTAATATCAGCTCCCTTATCCCTTCCTTTTGCCAAAAATGCAGTTACTTTTGGATTATATATTAAATCGTACAATAGATGATTTTTTGTTAAAAATTGGTAAGGAATATCTGGATATTTATCAATATTCGGTGAAGTTCCAACAGGTGTAGAATTTATAATAATTTGATATTTATTAAAAACTTTTTCAGTTAAATCATGATATGAAATTTCTTTTTTCTTCCTCGGATTTCTGGAAACAAATTTAAATTTAATACCATTCTTTTTGAGTGCATAAGCAATTGCCTTGGAGGCACCACCTGTTCCTAGAATTAAAGCACGTTTGTGACCATCATTTAAGAGAGGATGAAGTGATTTTTCAAAACCAACAATATCAGAATTGTATCCTTTTAAATTTCCTCTTTTTGTAAATTTAATCGTATTTACTGCCCCTATTTTTTTCGCTGTTTTATCTAATTTATCTAGATATTGTATTACTTCTTGCTTGAAAGGAATGGTAACATTCATACCAATCAAATTTTTACCCTGGGCTTTCACTAATGCTGGAAATTCTGAGATATTTTCAAGATCAAAATTGACATATTTATGATTCTCAAGCCCTAATTTATCGAACTTTTTTGTAAAATATCCTCGTGAAAAGGAATATTCAATATTTTTTCCTAATAACCCAAAAAATTTATTTTTTCTTTCTTTCATAAAAATCTATCGATAAAATCAACAAAACACCTATAACTATATAAAATACTGCAAACAAAGTTTCTAAACTTAAAAAATCGGGAACGAACCGTTCATAATTTTTAACGATTTTATTTCCTTTACTATCTATTAAATAATTTCCTTTTTCCTGTAAATAAATTACTGTTTTCCATGGCCAAACAACACCTAAAGAACCTGTAATAAAACCGATAATAATTGCATTAACTATCTGATGCCATCGCTTTAGTACATAACCTAAGATATGACTTACAGAAACTAATCCAAAAGCTGAACCTGTGGTAAAAACAGCTATTATTTTTAAATATCGGACTTTTATTGGGTCTGATAAAACTTTGAAATTTCCTTCTAAAAGATTAGTGATTACGTTAAACAACACATTTACAGAATCTACCAACAACAATACATAATTTCCTAAAAGAATTAATATAAATGAACCTGAAAGCCCTGGAAGCGTCATACCAGAAACACCTATAATTCCGCATACAAAAACAAACCAAAGATTATCATTTTCTTTTGCGGGTGTTAAAAAACTTATCCCCAAACCAATAGATACTCCAACAAGTAATGAAATACTCTTTTCTAAATTCCAATCTCCAAAATCCTTTCCAATGTAATAAATTGAACCTATGATCATCCCAAAAAACCAACTCCAAACATAGAGCTCATAGTTTATTAGTAAATAATCTAAAAGAAACGAAATAGTAAAATAACTAAAAATGCTTCCTCCCATGATTAAGATAAGAAACTGACCATTTACGTATCTGTAAAAACTTATAAACCGTCCATTAAAAAATAATTTAAATGCTTTAAAATTTATCTTTCTAAACGAATAAATCATTTCTTCATAAAAACCAAAAACAAAAGAAACTGTTCCGCCAGAAACACCAGGAACCTTATTTGCAGCTCCCATGGCCAACCCTTTTAAAAAAAGGATTAATCGTTGCGAATGAGTTCTCTCTTGTGTCATTTATTTCTTTTGAACTGCTAGTTTTTCCATTCCTAAAATAATAATAAACCCAACGGCAGCTAACGCAACTGCCATTATTAATTGTGCATCACCATCAAAAGTAAAAGGAGATACACTTTGTTGATTAAATGGTACTTCTACTCCATGAGAATTCCTACGCCATGTTAAGGTTTCTTTCCAAGGCCAAATTTTATTTAATGAACCAATTATAAAACCTGTTAAACCTGCTAGTGTTATTTCTTTATAATGCTTGAACAACCATTTTAAAATTCGAGAAAAGGTTAATAAACCAACAATTGCACCCGCAATAAAAATTAAAACAGTCTTAACATCTTTATTGTTTAATGCATTTAAAACAGGTTTATACGCACCTAACAAAACCAATATGAAAGAACCTGAAATTCCGGGTAAAATCATTGCACAAATTGCAATTGCACCGGCTATAAATATATATATATATGAGGAATTTTCTGAAACTAACGGATTTAGTGTTGTTATATAATAGGCTAAAAAAGCACCTAAAATTAAGACTATAAATGACAGAATATTCCATTTTTTAATTTGTTTAGCAATATAAATAATACTCGCTAACACTAATCCAAAGAAAAAGGACCACAATAAGATAGGCTCATTTTCTAATAAATATTTAATGGCTTTTGCTAAAGAGACAATACTGATAAAAATCCCGAGAAATAAAGACGCTAAAAAACCACCATTTAATTGTGCCCAAGCAGCTTTGAAACCCTCATTTTTTAAAGTTTTAAATAATCCCAAATTTACATTACTGATAGAGCTCAACAATTCTTCATAAATACCCGAAATAAAAGCAATTGTACCACCAGAAACGCCAGGAACTACATCTGCCGCTCCCATTGCTAATCCTTTCAAACTAATAACTAAATAGTCTTTTAATTTTCTACTCATTTTAAGTATCTTTTTTTAGAAAAACGAAGATAATAGAAATTTGATGATAAACAGAAATACTGCTTTAATTTAGTTATTTCCTAATTTTGAAAAAATGAATCAGGTAAAACACTGTATAATTTGGATCTCAATTTTTAATAATTTGTAAAATCTTGAAGTTATTCTGAATCGATCACCATTAAACGAATTAATTAACGAGTAATAATAAAATACTTAACAACAATCCAATAAGAAAAATTGAGTGTAAATTAAGATTTTAATCAATTCATAAAAAAGCGAATGCTACTCCATTGCCTTTTTAAAATTAATCAAAAGTTTTTGAACTTTTTCATTTTCATACACAATTGGATATAATTCTTTTAGAACAATATTATAATCATAATCTATTTTTAAAGCTGCCACTAAATGGTTAAATCCGAGTTCCTCTTTCCCTAAAAGAAAAAATACCCCTGCTAATCTATATTCAATTTCTGCAAAATCATTATACAGTTTTTTGGCTTTTAGTAGGGTACTGTATGTAGCATCGTAGTCACCTAAAAAAGACAAGACATCTATTAAACCAATGTATACTTCTAATCCGTTGTCATTTAAACTTAGACATTTTTCATAACCAATCACAGCTTCTTCATACAAGCTTAATCTGAAATTAATTTCCGAATAACGTCTCCAATACAAAGTATTTTCTTCTTCAATTTTAAGAGCTTTAGAAATATAATTCGCCGCTTTTTGATAATTCTGATGACTATAATAGATATTCGTAAGCATCATCCAACCCTTATCTAAAAGGGGATCTTCATGTACTGCTTTTTTATAAAAAGATATAGCTTTTTCAAAATTACCCAACTTTTCATAACACTCACCTACCCGCATACAAACAAACGCAGTGGCATCATCCAATTCCAAAGTAATTAGATAATTATCAATTGCTTCTTTATATTGCTCTAATTGTTCTAGTGTTTTTGCTTTTTCTAAGTAACCACCAATAAAAGATTCATCAATAATAACAGCATAATCAAACGCTTCTAAAGCTTTTAAATAATTTTCTAAAATATAATATTGTCTTCCTAATTGATGCCAAGCAACTTCACAATATGGATTTATTTCTATGTAGTCATTTAAATATTCTATTGCTTCTTCATGTTGTTTTTCCATATCAAAACAATAAACAATATTATACAAAGCAGAATAATCTTCGAAATCTACTTTGACACATTTTTGAAAAGTTAAACGAGCATCTGTAAAGTTATCTAAATACAAAAATTCCATTCCTAAAAGAGACCAAACATCTACTTTATCATCTGTAAAACTTAATGCTGTTTTCAATAATTCTATAGCTACTTTATGTTTTCCTTTTTTAGAATTTATTGTTGCTTTTTGTATTAACACCTCATCATTATTAGGCTCTAAACGCTCAATTATTTTCAGCAACAACTCCGCCTTAACCAACTCATCTTCAAAAACATAAATTTCCACTTGTAGCAGTTTTAAGCCTACAGAAGCTGGATGTTGTTGTAATCCAAGTTTTACTGCTTTTTTAGCTAAAGCATGTTTACCTGCATCTAAATAATGAACAATAATTTCTTCAAACTCTACCAAATCAAAAAAATAAATAGCATTAGTTTTGAGCATGGATTCAAACTTTAATAGAGACATAACTATGATATTTGAATTAGTTATTTAAAGATACAACAACTCCAATATTACATTTAATTTCAATGATTTTGTTTTCAACAATTTAATTAACATTAAAACAACTAAAACTTTTAATACTTTAAAATTTTGCCCCTAAATTTATTTACATTAATTTTGAAGTGCAATATCTATCAATCTAATTTGATAGCTTTCTTATGAGCAAAAAAAACTTACTTAACTCAAAAGATATTGAAATAATACTGCATCGACTGGCCTGTCAGTTAATCGAGAATCACAACGATTTTTCGAATACAGTTTTAATTGGGTTGCAACCAAGAGGAAGTTATCTGGCTAACAGATTAGCCGAGTTATTAAAAACATCGTACCACATTAAAGATTTAGAATTAGGACTTTTAGATATTACCTTTTACAGAGACGATTTTAGAAGAAGAGATGCTCCTTTAGAAGCAGCTTCAACTGAAATAGATTTTTTAATTGAAGATAAAAATGTGGTGATTATTGATGATGTTTTATATTCTGGAAGAAGTGTAAGAGCTGCATTAACTGCAATGCAGTCTTATGGAAGACCTGAAAGTATAGAGTTACTAGTATTAATTGATAGACGTTTTAGTAGACATTTACCTATTCAGCCAGATTATAGAGGTAGACAAGTGGATGCCATTAACGAAGAAAAAGTTTTAGTAACTTGGACAGAGACCCATAAAAAGGATGCAGTTTATATAGAATTTAAGTAATTATGGCAGAATTAAGTGTAGAACATCTATTGGGGATAAAGTATCTAAAAGAAAACGATATTGATCTCATTTTTAGAACTGCCGATCATTTTAAAGAGGTAATCAATAGACCTATTAAAAAAGTACCATCGCTTAGAGATATTACGATCGCTAATTTATTTTTTGAAAACAGTACAAGAACAAAACTAAGTTTTGAATTGGCGGAAAAAAGACTATCTGCAGATGTAATAAACTTTTCTGCTGGTCAATCTTCAGTAAAAAAAGGAGAAACTTTGATAGACACAGTAAACAATATCTTAGCCATGAAAGTAGATATTGTTGTTATGCGACATGCAAGTGTTGGTGCTGGTGTTTTCTTATCTAGACATGTAGATGCAAAAATTATAAACGCTGGTGATGGGACTCATGAACACCCAACACAAGCTTTATTAGATTCATATTCTATTCGTGAAAAATTAGGAAACGTAAAAGGTAAAAAAATTGTTATTGTAGGTGATATTTTACACTCTAGAGTTGCTTTATCAAACATATTTGCTTTGCAATTACAAGGTGCACAAGTAAAGGTTTGTGGGCCAACAACATTAATTCCTAAATACATTTCTAGTTTAGGTGTAGAAGTAGAGAGTAATCTTAAAAAAGCATTAGAATGGTGTGATGTTGCTAATGTTTTACGCGTTCAGCATGAAAGAATGGATATAAAATATTTTCCATCTACAAGAGAATACACACAACTTTTTGGGATAAATCAAGACATTTTAAACAACCTTGGTAAGAAGATTGTGATTATGCATCCAGGACCAATAAACCGCGGAGTTGAAATTACGAGTGAAGTGGCCGATTGTAACGAATCTGTCATTTTAAACCAAGTTGAAAATGGTGTTGCGGTTAGAATGGCTGTTATCTATTTATTAGCACAACAGGTTAAAAGGTAGGCTTATGAAAGTAGAAAAAAATAATAATTACACAGTTATTTTAAGCGATGAAGAGAAGTTCTCTCAATTTTATAAGTCATTCTTAATTGAAAATAAAAAATTCCAAAAAGAAAATCTTGTCATTGTAATTTCTAATAATTTTACTCCTTCTCGTGAAGAATTTTTGCTGTTTTCAAAAATATCTGAACAAAAAAAAGAGAGTGGGAGATCATTTGTAATAGTTAGCACGAATATTGATATAGATGATTTTCCAGATTATTTTAATATTGTTCCTACATTGCAAGAAGCAGAAGATGTGATAGAAATGGAAGCTATAGAAAGAGAACTAGGATTTTAGATTGTTATCTAATGATTAAAAAAATGCATTTATTTTCTTTTTTATTATTAAATATTTTTGAGTTTTCTCAATTAAATCTTGATTGGTAGTTTATCGGCTTCACAAAGTTGATTTTAAATTTAACTAATAATAGCTTTACCTAAAAATCAAAATTAGATTTTTTTTACTGTTAAAAATGCTCTTTAAAAGGTTGTAGTAAAGCTCAGTTAAAAAAACATTTATAGTAAACCAGATAAAAATAAACACAACCAATTCGATATTAAATGAGTATAACGCTAACTATTTTAGGTTGTCATTCAGCAACTCCCAGAATAAATGCCTTTCCAACTTCTCAATATTTAGAAATTAACAATAGTCATTTTTTGATTGATTGCGGCGAAGGAACTCAACGTCAAATGCGTAAATATAAAGTTGGTTTTTCTAAAATAAATCACATATTTATATCTCATTTACATGGAGATCATTTTTATGGTTTAGTTGGTCTATTGTCTACATATGGTATTTTAAATAGAGAAAAAGAGCTTCACATTTATGGACCAAAAGGAATTAAAGAAGTTACGTTATTGCAGCTGAAAATCTCACAATCTCATGCAAAATATAAAATGATTTTTCATGAGTTAACTTCAAGAAAAAGTGAACTTATTTTTGAAAATGATAAGGTTTCGGTCTCTACAATTCCGTTAAACCATAGAGTTTATACAAATGGATATTTATTTAAAGAAAAAGAGAAACCAAGAAAATTAAACATGTTAAATATCAGTGGCTATTCAGAAATTGGAAAAGCAGATTATTTAAATTTAAAAGCGGGGAAAGATTTTACTTTAGCTTCTGGAGACATTATACCAAATACCAAATTAACCTTACTCCCCCAAAAACCCTTAAGCTTTGCTTTTTGCAGCGATACAAGCTATAAACCAGATATAATACCTATTATAAAAAATGCAGATTTACTCTATCATGAGGCTACATTTTTAAGTGATAAAGAAGATTTAGCAAAAAAAACAAAACATGCCACATCAAAACAAGCTGCACAAATTGCAAAAGATGCGGATGTAAATAAGTTGGTTATTGGACATTATTCTGGTAGATATAAAGATATTTCCTTATTTAAAAAAGAAGCGACAGAAACATTTAAAAATACAGAACTAGCAGAACCAGGAAAAATGTTTTACGTTTAAACTTATAAAAAAATAATTACTAACATTAACTTCTAATATTGATTTGTGCTGAGTAAAACTAATGTACAAGCTATTTCATGTTCAATATTATTGGCTTGCAATAACTTTACGAACTCTTTATTTTCTGTTCCCGGATTAAAAATAACTCTTCTAGGATTTAGATCAACAATATAATCATAATATAGTTTTTGCCTTTCAGGATTTAAATACAACGAAACTGTTTCTATGTTTTTATAATGTTTCAGTTCTGTCTCAATTGCGACACCAGAAACAGTTCCTTTCGTTATGCCAATTGCAGCAATTTGTATTTCCATATCTAGCAACTTCTTAATTACAATATTTGAATATCTTTCGGAGTTTAAAGATGCTCCAATAACTAGAGTAACATTTTTCATATTGTAAATTTCAAGCTAGACAATTCATAATTAGTGATAAACATAAACTTCATGCCGTTTAAAGGTTATTTATTTACCATCTCATAATGACAGATCCCCAAGTAAAACCGCTACCAAAAGCTGCTAAAACTAATAAATCTCCTTCTTTAAACTTATCGTTTTCCCAGGCCTCTGTTAATGCTATAATTACAGAAGCAGCAGTTGTATTTCCGTATTTTTGAATATTATTAAAAACTTGGTTGTCAGATAATTTAAACTTACGCTGTATAAAATGTGCTATACGAAGATTCGCTTGATGAGGAATTAACATATCTATATCTTCTTTTTGTAAATTATTAGCTTCCAACCCCTCTACAATTGCTTCTGAAAAACGGGTAACAGCATGTTTAAATACAAATTGTCCATTCATATAAGGATAGTAAGAAACATCATCTGGATCATTTTTTTCTAAAATCTCAGGAACCCATCTTCCTGTGGACGGTCCCTCTAAAACCAATTCTTTTGCATGCTTACCTTCAGAATGTAAATGGGTAGATAAAATTCCTTTTCCTGCTTCTTCAGATCTCGAAAGTACTGCCGCTCCAGCCCCATCACCAAAAATAACAGAAACATTTCTTCCTCTTGTAGATTTTTCTAATCCTCCAGAATGATTTTCTGAACCAATTACTAAAATATTTTTATACATTCCTGTTTTTATAAATTGGTCTGCAACAGATATTGCATAAATAAAACCAGAGCATTGATTACGAACATCTAAAGCTCCAATTGTTGGCATATCTAGCATATCTTGAACTTGAACACCTCCACCCGGAAAATACATATCTGGACTTAAGGTTGCGAATACAATAAAATCAATATCATCCTTAGTTAACCCAGCTCTTTTTATCGCAACTTTAGCTGCTTTTACCCCCATAACTGCTGTTGTATCGTCAGTTTTTGGATCGATCCATCGTCTTTCTTTAATACCCGTTCTTTCCTGAATCCACTCATCCGATGTTTCCATGAACTCCTTTAAATCATCATTAGTCACAATATTATCAGGAACATAATATCCAAGTCCAATTATTTTCGAATTATACATAAATCAATATTTTAAATTATTTGTCTATTTTGAGTATAGCTAATTTAAGATTTTTTTTTGTTTAAAAATGACGAAAAGCATCAATTTCTGTCATCTTGTCACAATAGACTCTTTGGTATTTTTTTTGAACGTAAAGATGTATAATAAATAATTTAAATAAACATATATAAAATGGCAAAAGGAAATATTAATGTATCGGTAGAAAACATTTTTCCACTGATTAAAAAATTCTTGTACTCTGATCACGAAATATTTTTACGTGAACTTATTTCTAATGGAACAGATGCAACCTCTAAATTAAAACACTTAATCGCTATCGGTGAAGCTAAAACTGAATTAGGTGATGTTAAAATTGAAATAAGTGTTGATAAAGATGCGAAAACAATTACAATAAAAGATCAAGGTATAGGAATGACTGCGGATGAGGTTGAAAAATACATTAACCAAATTGCATTTTCTGGAGCAGAAGAATTTTTAGATAAATATAAAGATAACGAAGCAGGAATTATTGGTCATTTTGGTCTTGGTTTTTACTCTGCTTTTATGGTTGCTGATAAGGTTGAATTGATTACAAAATCTTTTAAAGATGAACCAGCCGCTCATTGGTCCTGTGACGGTTCTCCTGAATTTACTTTAGTTGAAAACGATAAATCTGACAGAGGAACTGAAATTATTTTACATGTTGCGGAAGATTCTTTAGACTTTTTAGAAGAAAGTAAAATTGAAGGGCTTTTAACAAAATACAATCGTTTTAACCAAATTCCGATTAAATTTGGCACAAAAGAAATTAACGACCCTGAGTTTACACCCAAAACAACAAAAGATACTGAGGGAAAAGAAACAACAGAACCTCACAAACAAATTACAGTAGATAAAATAATTAATAATACAGAACCTGCATGGACAAAAGCTCCTGCAGATTTAAGTGATGAAGATTATGAAAATTTCTACAGAGAATTGTATCCAATGCAATTTGAAGAGTCATTATTTCATATCCATTTAAATGTTGATTATCCGTTTAACCTCACAGGAATTTTATTTTTCCCTAAGCTAAGTCCTTCAATGGATATGCAAAAAGATAAAATTCAATTGTATCAAAACCAAGTATTTGTTACTGATAATGTTGAAGGAATTGTACCTGACTTTTTACAAATGCTAAAAGGTGTTATCGATTCTCCTGACATTCCATTAAATGTATCTCGTTCTGGTTTACAAGCAGATGGAGCTGTAAAGAAAATATCTGGTTATATTACTAAGAAAGTAGGTGATAAATTAGCTTCTTTATTTAAAAAAGACAGACCAGATTTTGAAAAAAAATGGAATGACATTAAAGTAATTATTGAATACGGAATGTTATCCGAAGATAAATTCTTTGACAAAGCTAAGAAATTTGCATTATACCCTACAGTTGCGGATACTTATTTTACATTTGATGAATTAATTGAAAAAACAAAAGATTCTCAGACTGATAAAGAAGGAAATCACGTTATTTTGTATACATCGAATAAGGAAGCACAGCACAGTTATATTCAAGAGGCAACTGCTAAAGGATATGAGGTTCTATTGTTGGACTCACCAATTATTTCGCATTTAATGCAGAAATTAGAGGGAACAGGAGAAAAAATAAAATTCTCTAGAGTTGATGCAGATCATATTGACAACATCATTAAAAAAGAAGATAACGTAATTTCTAAACTATCTGATGCAGAAAAAGAAACTTTAAAGCCAATAATTGAAGCTGCTGTGCCAATAAAAACATATACAGTTCAATTAGAAGCTATGGACTCTAATTCGTCTCCTTTTATGATTACGGTTCCAGAATTTATGCGTAGAATGAAAGAAATGCAAGCTTCTGGTGGTGGAGGTGGCATGATGGGAATGGGCAACTTTCCTGACATGTACAATTTAGTTGTAAACACAAATAGCCCATTAGTTACTGAAATCTTAAACAATAAGGATGAAACTGCACAGAAAAGTTTAATTTCTCAAGCTTTTGATTTGGCAAAATTATCTCAAAACCTTTTACATGGTGAAGATTTAACTAATTTTATTAAACGTTCTTATGAACTTATAAAATAAGATTAACACTATAATTATAAACTCAAACCTCCTTGCAGAAACAAGGAGGTTTTTTTTAATTTTGATGCAATAAAGCTGATATTTTAAGTATAAGTTACTTTAATTTAACTTTGAAATAAAATATAACAAAGCTTCAGATACAACTGAAGCTTTTTAAGTTATTAAGAATAACAAGATTATATCTAGTTTAAAGAAACTAAATATTTTGATCTACATCCCAAGATTCTAGAATATCTTTTAAAGTTTTAATAAACATTCCACCGAGAGCACCATTAACTACCCTATGATCATAAGAATGCGAAACGAACATTTTCTGACGTATTCCTATAAAATCTCCTTCAAGAGTTTCTATAACCGCTGGAACCTTTCTAATAGCTCCTAAAGCTAAAATAGCAACTTGTGGTTGGTTTATAATTGGAGTTCCCATGATAGATCCAAAACTCCCTACATTAGTAACTGTGTATGTCCCACCCTGAATATCATCAGGATCTAATGCATTATTTCTTGCTCTATTTGCCAAATCATTAACTGATTTTGTCATACCTACCAAGTTTAACTGATCAGCATTTTTAATTACCGGAACAATCAAATTACCATCAGGCAGAGCGGCAGCCATTCCTAAATTTATATTTTTTCTCTTTATAATTGAATCTCCATCAAGAGCAATATTTATTAATGGATATTTTTTTATTGTAGAAGCGATGGCTTGCATAAATATTGGCGTGAAGGTCAATTTTTCTCCCTCTCGACTTAAAAAAGCATCCTTAACATTATTCCTCCATTTTACTATATTGGTAACATCTATCTCAATAAACGATTGCACGTGAGCAGAGGTCTGTAAAGAAGCTACCATATGTTTTGAAATCAGTTTACCCATCCTACTCATTTCAATAATCTCATCACCTCCGTTTGTAGAAACAGGTGCAGGTTTTACTATATTTTCCTTAATACGCTTTGGTATTTCTTCCTTTACAGGAGTTGAAGGACTATTTAATTGAGATGAGTTTTGTTTGTTTTCGATATAAGATAAAATATCTTCTTTTGTTACGCGATCATCTTTACCTGAACCAATAATGGTTTCTAATTCATTCATAGAAACACCTTCTGTCTTGGCGATGTTTCTTACTAAAGGAGAATAAAACTTACCAGATTCAGAAATCTTAGTAATTGGACTGGTAATAGCATCAGTAACCTTTTCAATTGTTTTTTCTATTTCTAGAATACTAGATTCTTCTTTAAGTTTAGAGGGTTCATTTATAATAGGTGAAACTACTGCTGAATCTACCTCTTCTGTTTCTATAACGGCGATTGTTGCTCCGACAGCAACGACGTCATCTTTTTCAAATAAAACTTCAATTAGAGTTCCTTCAACTTCACTCGGAACCTCAGAATCTACCTTATCTGTGGCTATTTCCACTATTGCCTCATCTAATTCAATAGTGTCACCAACTTCTTTAAGCCAAGAAGTTATTGTTGCTTCCGCAACACTTTCTCCCATTTTAGGTAACTTCAATTCGAATCTAGCCATTATCTATATATTTAAGGTATGCGAAAATACTAAAAAATGAATGATTTTTCAATAATTTATTAAAAGAAGATTAAACAATCATAAAATCATTAATTATATAAAACTCACCAATAAACTCAAAAAACAGATTAAAATTACGAATTATTCATAAAAAAAACAATTTTACAATAATATTAATAAAATTATTATATCTATCTTTTAGTGTTTTTTTGCCAAAGAAACATTTCTATTAGTTAAACATATAATTGATCTGAAAAGTTGAAATGCATTCACATGAATTATCAATAGCCCTTTTTGAAACATATCCAAAACTAACCTCCTAAAAGCAAAATCACTAAATCTTTAATGACACCATTCCACAATCCATTTCAAACACCTGCCCAGAAAAAGCCATAGCCTTATCTGATATGATAAAGTTTGCCATTTCTGCAACCTCATCAGGTTGCAAATATTTTTTTAAAGGATGTACATCTGCTCGCATCTCTTTTAATTTATCATTACGCAATAATTTAGCTGCCAAGGGAGTGTCTGTAAGTGTTGGAGCAATCGCATTGACTCTAATTGTTGGTGCAAATTCAGCAGCTAAAGATTTCACCAAACCTTCCACCGCCCCTTTGGATGCAGCGACACTTGCATGAAAAGGCATTCCCATTTTAACAGCAACTGTGCTAAACATCAAAATACTTGGATTAATAGCGTTTTTTAAGATCGATAAATAGTGTTGAACGACCTTCACTGCTCCGAGTACATTAATAGAAAAGTCATTAGAAAAATCTTCTTGGTTTAGCCTACTAATGGGCTTCAAGTTAATACTACCAGGACAATATACGATCGAATCAACAGCTGCGAGTTCGGGTAAAGTATCATTGAGCACATCACAAATGTATTCTGTTAAATTTGGATGTGTTATTTTTGAAGATGTTCGGCTAATGGAAATAACCTTAGTTTTTTCTAGCAAAATATTAACTAACGATTTCCCGATACCGCTACTTCCTCCGACAATAAGAACTGATTTCATGTATTATGATTTAAATTTAAAACAAAGCTACTAATTTTGTTTAACTTAATTGTTAATTAATTAAACATTTTATATCTTTGACTAAAATTCATTTACATGTCAGCCAAAGAAAAAATAAACGAAATACACATTGTAACAAAATATATTGATACCCTACTAACAACTGGTAAACCTCCAAAATCCATTTATGTATTTAGTAAAGAACTCGCTACTGAAGAAAGTGAATTTTACCAATATTTTAGCTCTTTTAAACACTTAGAAGAAAGAATATTTGCTTTATTTTTTGAGAATGCAATATCGGTTCTTGAAAAAAACGAAGATTTTGGTAAATACGATTCAAAAAACAAAATTTTAAGCTTATACTTTACATATATAGAAATTTTAACTGCAAATAGATCTTACGTCTTGCTCGCTTTAAAAAGTGCTTCAAATGCATTCGAATATGCAAAAAAATTAAAAGGATTGAAGAAGGTATTTGGAAATTTTACAGAAACACTAGACATAGACAAGATTGAAATTAATCAAGAAACCATAGAAAAATTTCAAGACAAAGGAATTCAAGAAGGCTTTTGGCTTCAATTTTTAATGATTATAAAATATTGGATGGAAGATACTTCATCCTCTTTTGAGAAGACTGATTTATTTATCGAAAAAAGTGTGCTAGCTAGTTTTGACGTTCTTGAAACCAAACCCGCCAAAAGCATCATAGACCTTGGAAAATTTTTATTAAAGGAAAGGATGAACTTTAAAATGTAATCAACACCCATGAAAACAATAGATCGGATTCCCACGTCGAAGATTGAAAGAGCCAGTAAATTATTTCAAACTGGAGCAAAAGTTGGTATTAATTATGTAAAATACTATGGAGAAAAAATAATTAGCACAGAAGAAAAAGCCCAAGAAAATTTAAATGAAGCAAACGCAAAAGATATTTATAATGGTTTAAAAACAATGAAAGGAAGTGCTCTGAAAGTAGCTCAGATGCTCAGTATGGAAAAAAGTATTTTACCCCGTGCGTATGTTGAAAAATTTTCACTTTCTCAATTTTCTGTACCTCCTTTATCAGCACCTTTGGTTGTAAAATCTTTTAAAAAATATTTTGGAAAACACCCGTCTCAAATATTTGACAGTTTTAATTTAACAGCAGTGAACGCAGCAAGCATAGGACAAGTACATCAAGCAGTAAAAGATGGAGAAAAACTAGCTGTAAAAATTCAATATCCAGGAATTGCAAAAAGTATCTCCTCTGATTTGGCCCTTGTAAAACCTATTGCAATGAAGATGTTTAATATTAAAGGAAAAAACTCAGATCGTTATTTTAAAGAGGTTGAAGACAAACTAACAGAAGAAACTAATTACAATTTAGAATTTAAACAAAGTGAGGAAATAGCTGAAGCTTGTAAACACATTCCAAATTTAAAATTCCCAACATATTATAAAGAATTATCTTCTGATAGAATTCTAACAATGAGTTGGATGGAAGGGATACATTTATCAGAATTTACTGCGAATGAAATTAACCAGGAAACCTCTAACCAACTTGGACAAGCATTATGGGATTTTTACATGTATCAAATGCACCACCTAAAGAAAGTACATGCAGACCCACATCCAGGAAATTTCTTAGTAAATAGTGACGGTCAATTAATTATTATTGATTTTGGATGTATGAAATCGATTCCAGATGATTTTTACATCCCTTACTTTGAACTCGCAAAAAAGGAACATATTGATAATCCGGTTTATTTTGAACAAAAGCTTTACGAATTAGAAATTTTACGGGAAGATGACTCTGAGCAAGAAATTGTCTTTTTTAAAAATCTCTTCCACGAAATGCTAAGTTTATTTACACAACCCTTTCATCAAGATAAATTTGACTTTTCTGATCCTGAATTCTTTGAGCAAATTGCTAGTCTAGGGTCTAAATACGCTAAGAATTCTGAACTAAAAGAAATGAATGGAAATCGAGGTTCTAAACATTTTATTTACATTAATAGAACATTTTTCGGTCTTTACAATTTAATGTTTGACTTAAAAGCCCAAAATATTGAAATTAATAATTACAGCAAAAAGTTATGATTACATTCGAAAAGAAAGAGATAGAAAAACTACCTCACTTAAGTAAAATAAATCTCATTAATTCGGCTACGGGATACAAGTCTGCGAATTTAATTGGAACAAAATCTAGAGATGGTATTTCAAACTTAGCCATTTTTAGCTCGGTAACACATTTCGGTTCTGCTCCCGCCATTTACGGCTTCGTACTGCGTCCAACTACAGTAAGAAGAAACACGTATGACAACATTATGGAGTCTGGTATTTTTACTCTAAACCCTGTTTTCGCAGAGCATATTGCAGACGCACATCATACATCGGCAAAATACCCCATAGAAATTTCTGAGTTTGATAAAACAAATTTCGAAGAAGAATATAAAGATAACTGTTATGCACCATTTGTTAAAGGTGCACCTCTTCAAATAAGAATGAAGTTTTTAGAGGAAGTTTACATCAAAGCAAACGGAACACTTTTAGTCTTGGCAGAAGTAGACAAAATATATGTTCGAGAAGAAATGATCTCTAAAGATTTTTTTATTGACCTCAGTAAAGGAAATATTGCAACAGTTACAGGCTTAGATGGTTACGCTGTGCCTAAATCTATTGAAAGGCATTCTTACCAAAGACCTAAAAAATAAAAAATTACTACACCCAGTTTATCGGCTTTGCTAAAACTTTTAATAACCTTGCCTCCTCTGATCCAGACATAGGATTGTGATTATAGATCCATTGGACCTTGGGAGGCAAGCTCATTAAAATACTTTCGATTCGGCCATTCGTTTTTAAGCCAAAAAGAGTGCCTCTATCATGCACTAAGTTGAATTCTACATAACGTCCGCGCCTTACCTCTTGCCAATCTTTATGCTCTTTTGTAAAGGGAGTTTCTTTTCTTTTCTCAACTATAGGAACATAACTATCCAAAAAACTACGACCAACTTCTGTTACAAAATTGAATCTATCTTCTATAGTAAATTCTTCTGTCTCCTTTTGATAATCAAAAAATAAACCTCCAATTCCACGAGCTTCATTTCTGTGAGAATTCCAAAAATATTCATCACAAACTTTTTTGAATTTCGAATAAAAGATTGGATTATATTTGTCACAAGCAGATTTACATATTGTATGAAAATGAATGGCATCTTCATCAAATAAATAATAAGGTGTTAAATCTTGTCCTCCACCAAACCATTGTGTAACAATATTGCCTTCTTCATCATACATTTCAAAATAACGCCAATTTGCATGCACAGTTGGTACAAAAGGATTTTTCGGATGCAACACTAAGCTTAAGCCACAAGCATAGAAGTTTCCCTCTTTTACTTTAAATTGATTTCTTAAAACTTCAGGTAATTCTCCATGAACCGCAGATATATTTACACCTCCTTTTTCAAAAACATTGCCGTTTTCAATTACACGAGTTCTTCCTCCCCCCCCCTCTTCTCTCTTCCAAATGTCTTCTTCAAACTTTGCAAGTCCATCTACTTTTTCTAATTTAGTAGTAATTGTATCTTGTAAATTTTCTATGTATTTATAAAACTGAGCTTTCATTCACTTCATTTAATAATTCAACTGCTTTGTTACTTTCTATTATTCCTGAAAGTATGTTTTTAATCATCAGCCTTGGTTTAAGTTTGCGGTTGAAATGGCATCTTTTTCTATATTGAGCTAGATTCAGTAACAATTATAACTTTTTAAGTTCTTTATTATATAAAATGTAGCATTTTAGTTGGCTTTATATTCTTTTACGGCATCTATAAATGCTTTTGCGTTTTCTAATGGAATGTTTGGTAAAATACCGTGTCCAAGGTTTACAACTAATCTGTCCTTACCAAATTCATTAATCATTTGATGCACCATTTTTTTGATAACTGCTGGCGGCGAAAATAATCTTGTTGGATCAAAATTACCTTGTAAAGTAATTCTTCCTCCTGATAAATAACGAGCATTTCTTGGTGAACACGTCCAATCTACGCCTAAAGCAGAAGCCCCCGATTTAGACATCTCATCTAAGGCAAACCAACAACCTTTACCAAAAGCTATTACTGGAGTAATGTCTTTTAAAGCATCGATAATTTGCTGAACATATTGCCATGAGAATTCTTGATAATCGACTGGAGACAGCATTCCTCCCCACGAATCAAAAACCTGAACTGCGTTTACCCCAGCTCCAACTTTTGCTTTTAAATACTCAATTGTTGTATCTGTAATTTTTTGTAATAACGAGTGTGCTAAAACAGGATTTGTAAAACATAACTCTTTTGCTTTATCAAAATTTTTCGAACCTTGTCCTTGCACACAATAACATAGGATTGTCCAGGGTGAACCAGCAAAACCGATTAACGGCACTTCGTCATTTAGTTTTTCTTTGGTTGCTTTAATTGCTTCAATTACATAACCGAGTGAATCATTAACATCAGGAATAATTACATGATCTAAATCTTTTTGAGAACGAATTGGCTTCGGTAAATAAGGTCCGAAATCTGGTTTCATTTGTACCTCAATATTCATTGCTTGAGGAATAACCAAAATATCTGAAAATAAAATTGCAGCATCCATACCATATCTTCTAATTGGCTGAACTGTAATTTCTGACGCTAGTTCTGGAGTTTGACAACGTGTAAAGAAATCGTATTTCTTTTTTATCACCTGAAATTCTGGTAAATACCTTCCTGCCTGACGCATCATCCAAACTGGTGGTCTATCAACTTGTTCTCCTTTTAATGCTCTTAAAAATAAATCGTTTTTAATCATAATATTCTTGAACGTCATTGTAATTTGAATGACAATTTATTTACATTTTTGAAACAGCCAACATACTTTTGTCTATTGCTTCTGATATTTTTTTAATATCCTTATCTGTTAATGCAGAACATAAAAACCATGCTTCAAATTGACTTGGAGGCAAGAAGACTCCATTTTTAATCATTTCCCAAAAGAAAACAGCAAACTTATCTGTGTCAGACAATTGAGCTTCTTCAAAATTAGTTACTTTACCTTTTGTGAAAAAAGGATTCATCATGGAACCAAACCGATTTACAACCAAATCTAAATTGTACTTCTTAGCTGTTTCTAATAGTATTACTTCTAAAACATTCCCTGTTTCCTCAAATTGCTTGTATGGATTTTGCTTTTTTAATTCTGTTAAAGTAGCAATTCCGCCTGCCATTGCGATTGGATTTCCGCTTAACGTCCCTGCTTGATACATTCCTCCTAACGGAGCAACTTCTTGCATAATTTCTTCTCTTGCACCATAAGCTCCTACCGGAAAACCTCCTCCAATTACTTTCCCTAAACAGGTAATATCAGCAGTTACACCCAATAATTCCTGGGCTCCACCAAATTTAGAACGAAAACCTGTCATCACTTCATCCGCAATTAACAATGCTCCTTTGGTTTCTAAATAATCTTTTAATTCTTTTAGAAAATTATCTTCTGGAATCACAACTCCCATATTCCCTCCTATTGGTTCAATGATTACACCTGCAATATTCTCGTCATTATCAAAGTGTTTCTTTACACTTTCTAGATTATTATACTCTGCAATTAAAGTGTTTTTAACTGCACCTTCGGGCACTCCTTTTGAACCTGGTAAACTTAAAGTAGCTAAACCAGAACCTGCGGCCACTAATAAAGCATCTTGATGCCCATGATAGCAGCCAGCAAATTTTATAATTTTATCTTTACCCGTAAATGCTCTTGCCAAACGAATTCCGCTTAAAACAGCTTCTGTACCAGAGTTTACAAAACGAACCTTATCCATTTCTGGAAAAGCATCACAAACTATTTTTGCTAATTTGATTTCTGCTTCTGTCGATGCACCAAAAGAATAACCATTTTTTAAAGCTTTTTTTGCAGCTTTTTCGACTGATTTATGTCTATGCCCTAAAATCATTGGACCATAAGAAACTACTAAATCTATATATTCATTTCCGTCAACATCATAAATTTTACTTCCTTTTGCTTTTTTTATAAATAAAGGATTACCACCAACTGATGAAAACGCTCTTACTGGAGAATTGACAGCTCCAACAAGATTTTCTAGACCCTTTTTGTATAGTTTATTTGATTTTTTGAATTTCATCTACTTCAACTTTTAGAATAAAATAGTTGTTACTTCTTTAATAACCTTGCAGCTTCCTTTGCAAAATAGGTGATAATAATATCCGCTCCAGCCCTTTTTATACTTAACAAACTTTCCATCATTGCTTTTTCGCCATCAAGCCAACCTTTTTCATCAGCTGCTTTAATCATAGCATATTCACCGCTTACATTGTATGCTGAAATGGGAACATTATAATTATCTTTCAATAATTTTATGATATCTAAATAAGCTAAAGCTGGTTTTACCATAATCATATCTGCTCCTTCCTCTATATCTAAATCAGCTTCAATTAACGCTTCTCTAGTATTTGCAGGGTTCATTTGATACGTTTTTTTATCACCAAATTTAGGTGCTGAATCTAAAGCATCTCTAAATGGGCCATAAAAAGCACTCGCATATTTTGCCGTATAAGACATAATGGACACTTGTGAATATCCTGCTTCATCCAATACTTTTCTGATATATCCCACGCGACCATCCATCATATCTGAAGGCCCCAAGATATCAGCACCTGACTTTGCTTGAGCTAAAGCCATTTTTCCAAGAACATCTAACGTTTCATCATTAAGGATTTCTCCATTTTCTACAATACCATCATGACCATCACTAGAATATGGATCCATGGCAATATCTGTCATTACAACAATATCTTTGAATTGTGCTTTAATTTTTAACAACGACTTGTTATAAAGACTATTTAAATTATAACCTTCAGTTGCATATTTATCTTTTTTACTTTCCCCCAAAGAAGGAAACACGCAAAAACTTTTAATACCAAGATCTACACATTCTTGAATTTCTTTCAACAATAAATCAAGAGAGAAACGATAGATATCAGGCATTGAAGTAATTTCTTCTTTTTGTCCTACACCTTCAATTAGAAATAACGGATAAATAAAGTCGTTTACTGATAAAGTGGTTTCCTCTATCATTGATCGTATTGAGGCAGATTTCCGATTTCTTCTTGGTCTTCTTGTATTCATCTACTAAGAATTATAATATATTTTCACTAATTCTAATAAACTTTCTGCACTCGGCATGTTGGCTACTTTTACATTTTTAAAATGTTTTCTTGCTTCTAAAGCCGTAGTTTCTCCAATACAAAAAGCAACTTTATCTGTTGAGTTTTCTTCTAAATAACTTTCTATTCCTGATGGGCTATAAAATAAAACTCCTGAAACTTGATCACTAATTTTCTCTGAACTAAACATTGTTTTATATGCCTCAACTTCATTAACTATTATACCTTCATTGCGTAAAAAGGTGGGTAAAGAATCCAACCTTAAACTACTACAAAAATATGTTACTTTTCTATTTTCTAGTTGATTAGCTAAATATTCACCTAATTTTTGTGCATTTTTAGCAACATGAGTAACCTTACCTATCCTGTTTTCAATCAGTTTTTTTGTTCTTCTACCAACGCAATAAATATTCTTAAAATTCATTTCATCTTTTGTGAAAGAATTTAAGAGTGCTTCTACTCCGTTTTGACTTGTAATAACAACGTTTTCTATTTCGCTTCTTATTTCCTTTGGAGGAATTCTGTTAAAACGTATTTTAATAAAATCGCTATCTTTTATTCCAATTGTTTCTGATAATATGTTCTTTTGAAATTCAGAAAGTTTTTTAGTCGAGTAAATATTATGTAAAGGAGCTTCAGAATTTTCTTCATCTTCTGCCATTAGTTCTTTACCACCTCTATTTATTACATAATCTGCGCAATCTTTCGCCAAATATCTATGACGCCCAACTGGCGCCGTTTTGTTAACTGTAATTTTTTTAGAACCGTCTTTTTTTAATAAAACTCCTTTAAAATTAATTTCTTCAGTTTTAGTATCAATATATGCTAATGCCCCTATTGGAGCCGAACAACCACCTTCTAAAAGGTGTAAAAATTCACGTTCTATTGTTGTACAAATATCTGTTTCTTTGTGGTTTAATTGTTCGCATGCGTCAAAAGAATAATCATCTTTCGATAAAGTTGTAACCATGATTGCTCCTTGCGCAGGCGCAGGAATCATCCAAGAAAGACTAATTTTGTTTTCTTCTTTTATCCCTAAACGATATAAACCCGCAGCTGCAAAAACAGCACCATTCCAATCACTTTCTTCTAATTTTGCCAAACGCGTATTTACATTTCCTCTTAAACCAACTACTGTATGCGTTGGATAACGATTTAACCACATTGCTTTTCTTCTTAAACTACCTGTGGCAATTACTGCGTTTTGTTGTCCAAAGAACTCTTCAGATCCTTTGTATAATAAAACATCAGAATAGTCATCACGTTTTAAAACTGCAGCTTTTACAATTCCTTCAGGCAAAACTGTAGGAACATCTTTTAGTGAATGCACAGCAATATCTATATCACCATTTAACATAGCAGCATCTAAATTTTTTGTAAAAACACCAACAACCCCAAGTTCGTACAAGGGTTTATCTAAAACAATATCACCTAGAGATTTTATAGGAACAATAACTGATTCATAGCCTAACTCTGTTAATTCTTCACGAACTCGATTAGCTTGCCAAAGAGCCAATTGGCTATCTCGAGTTCCTATTCTTATAATTTTTTGCATTAAGTTATGATTAAGATTGAAACACTTTTTTAATAACATTTATACTTTCTGAAACAGAAGTATTTTCGTCTTTTAAGTGCTTAACAAACTGGGTAGTAATTTTTTGTATAAAACGTGAGGTTAATACTTCTGCCTGATTTTCATCAAAATTATTAATCTTCTTTTTCTGAAAATTAATTTCATCTTTTTTGATTGTCTCTAATGACTTTTTTAAAGCAGCAATCGCAGGCGTAAACCTTCGATCATTTAACCAATCGTTAAATTCTAATTTATGTGTGTCTATAATATCTTCGGCATAAGGAATTTCTGCCAGACGTTTTGCCAAGGTTTCATCTGTTACACGAGACAATTCATCTATATTCACCAAAGTTACATTTTTATGGTGTGTAAGATTATGTAATACATTTTCTGGCATTGATAAGTCTATAATAAGGATTTCTTTACCATCAACAATATGCTCTTCAGTAATTGTTGGTTTATCTGCACCTGTAGACACGATTAAAACATCTGTCTTTGCAATCTCATCCTTTAAATTTCCTATTACAGATTTTCTAATTGATAAATGGTCTTTAACAAATTCTGTTGCTTTTTCTTCAGTTCTATTGATCAAACAAACTGATTTGTTTCGAGTATATTCAGCAAGGTTCTTACAGGTATTCCTACCCATTTTTCCTAAACCGTAAACCAAAATATTCTTAGAATTATAATCGGATAAATTTCTAATAATATATTGCACTGCTGCATAAGAGACAGAAGTTGTTCCAGAACTTAATTTTGTTTCGTTTTTGACGCGCTTACTAGCCTGTAAAACACTATTTGCAAGACGCTCTGTAAAAGCATTTATAGTTTTATTTTCTTTTGCAACTCTGAAAGATTGTCTTAATTGACCGACAATCTCATAATCTCCTAAAATCTGACTTTCTAAACCAGTACCGATTCTGAATAAATGATTTATTGCAGATTGGTCTTTAAATACAGTTGATATTTCCCTAAATTCCTGAGAATTCCCTTCAGAAAAATCACATAAAAGTTCTATTAATAAACAAGGTCTATTTACAAAGCCAAACACTTCTGTTCTATTACATGTAGAGATTATAAAGACACCAGAAACGCCTTTCTTTTTTGCAGCTTGCAACAGAGCTACTTGATTTTCTTTTGAAACAGAAAATTTACCTCGCGCCTCTGCATCTGCTTTCTTATAACTGACCCCAATATTGTAAAAGTGCTCTTGCCCCAATTCTCTCATAACTTTTAAAGTGGTACAAAAATATAAACAAGAAGTTAATAAAAATATCGCTTAAAGAACTTTTTATAACGTTAAATGTTTTTTTACGAATATTCTTCATAAAAATGCAGAAAATCCCTATTTTTGCTGCATAGTAAAGACTTTTCTATATTTTTATATAGAACGATTCTAAATAAAAGAATTATAATTTTAAATTAAACTATGATTAAAAATGTCGGAGAAAGTACTTTTCAAGAAATTATTTTAGATAAAGGCTTTTATTTACTTCATTTTCAGAATGAAAGTAAAACTATTCAGAATTTTGAGAGAGAAATTAGCAGCAATTATATTCAAATTCATTTTTGTTTAAAGGGAAAATCTAAATTTATATTTAATAATAATTCTTACTCTTTTGATGTTTTAGACAACAGATCTATCCTTTTGTATAATCCACAAAGAATTTTACCTATAAATCTCGAAACCCAACCCAAAACAACATTAGTTTCATTATTAATATCGATTGAAAAATTTCACTCTCTATTCTCCAAAGAATCCGGATATATACCCTTTTTAAGTGATGAGAATAGTAATAAAAAATACTATGATGACACAGAAACAAAACCCACCGTTTCAATCGTTTTACAACAAATCATAAATTCTAATATTAATAGTTCTATACGGAATTTGTATGTTAAAGGAAAAGTATATGAATTATTAAGCCTTCATTTTCAAAAAGAAGAAAACACAGAGGGTCAATATTGTCCTTTTTTGGTTGATGAGCAAAATGTTCTAAAAATTAGAAAAGCGAAAGAAATTATTATCTCAAGAATGGCAGAACCACCATCCTTACAGGAGCTATCGACTGAAATTAGCCTTAGTTTAAAAAAGTTAAAAGAAGGCTTTAAGCAAATTTACGGCGATACGGTTTATAGTTTTCTATTCGATTACAAAATGGAACATTCTAGAAGATTATTAGAAAGTAATCAATTTAATGTAAATGAAGTAGGTTTAAAGGTGGGCTACAGCACATCTAGCCACTTTATTGCGGCATTTAAAAAGAAGTTTGGTACAACACCTAAAAAATACATAATGAGCCTAAACAAAGAGCAACTATAATTTGGAACAACTTACGCATTACGACATAGAAAACGATCAGAAGCAATTCCCAATAACAATTGTTTGCGATGCAATTAGAACACCCGAAAATATTGGCATGTGTTTTAGAATATCTGAAAGTTTTGGTGTAAAGAAAATTTATTTCCACCATGTTTCACCGTCTTTGGAAAACAGAATAGTCAAAAAAACTGCAAGAAACACTATAAGTCAAGTTTCACACGATTATTATACAGATTTCAAGCAAATTATTGAGCAATTAAAAGCTGAAGGCAATACAATAATTGGTATAGAAATTACTAATAAAAGTATAAATATTCAAAATTTTAAATTTAATAAACACGAAAAAATCGTCCTACTTTTGGGTAGTGAAAGAAACGGCATCGAAAACATAAATCTTGTAGATAAAACTGTTGCAATACCAATGTTTGGAAGAAATTCATCTATGAACGTAATACATAGTTTAGCGATTACTCTATATGAGGTTACAAACCAATTATCAAATTAAAGAAAATTAAATATAACAATTCAATCTTAAAAAATTTAAAGTCTTTAAACTTTAACTAAATGAAAGGAATATTATTAAACAATTTAGGATCGCCAGATTCTACAGAAACAAAAGATGTAAAAAAATACCTAGGTGAGTTCTTAATGGACGAGCGTGTGATAGATATTCCATTTTGGAAACGCTGGATACTCATTAAAGGAATTATACTCAAAGTTCGTCCAAAAAAATCTGGAGCAGCTTACAAAAAAATTTGGTGGAAAGAAGGCTCCCCATTGGTTGTTATCTCAGAAAGGTTTGCAAAAAAGGTAGAAGCAAAAATGGATATTCCTTTAGAATTAGCTATGCGATATGGCTCTATGTCGATGGAAAAAGGAATTAAAAATTTAATAGATAAAGGCGTAACTGAAATAATGTTAATCCCTCTATATCCGCATTATGCGATGTCTTCTTACGAAACTGTGGTTGTACAAGCAGAAGAAATTTTAGCAAAAAAATACCCTCAAGTAAAACTAGATACGTTACCTCCGTTTTATAACAGACCAGATTATATAAAAGTGATGAGTGACAACATTGCGAACCATCTAAAAGGTTTCGATTATGACCACGTATTGTTCTCTTATCACGGAATTCCGGAACGACATATTAAAAAATCTGACCCCACAAAAAGCCATTGTAAATTGGATGGTTCTTGTTGTGAACGTAATTCAGTTGCCCATCACACTTGTTATAGACATCAATGTTTTGAAACAACTAAAGGAATTGTAAAATATTTAGGATTAGACGAGACAAATCATAGTAATTCATTTCAATCCCGCTTATTAAAGGACCCATGGTTAAAACCTTATACAGACTTTGAATTGGAGAAATTCCCTAAAATGGGAAAGAAAAAAGTTGCCGTTATTACACCAGCATTTGTCTCTGATTGTCTAGAAACTCTAGAAGAAATTGCCATGGAAGGAAAAGAAGATTTCTTAGAAGCAGGCGGAACTGACTACAAGCACATTCCTTGTTTAAATGATAATGATGACTGGGTAGATGTAATGGTTTCTTGGATTAATGATTGGAAAAATAAATAATTTTATAAGAAGCTATTTCCTACTCGATATGGAATCTTATTATAAAAATAAAAAAGGTGTCATTTCAATCAGGTCTAAACTTTTTTACTAAATAGTATCAAAACTAAAAAAGTCAATATATATTTATGGATTTCTTGTACATAAAAGCACTACATATCATCTTTATTGTTACCTGGTTTGCAGGCTTATTTTATATTGTACGTTTATTTATTTATCATGCAGAGGCAGACAAAAAAGAAGAACCCGCTAAAGAAATTTTACAAACGCAATACAAATTAATGAGTAAAAGATTGTGGTACATAATTACTTGGCCCTCTGCAATTTTAGCTAGTATATTTGGTTTTTGGATGCTTTATAAAAATCCATATTATTTGCAAATGCCATGGATGCACATAAAACTTTCTTTTGTTTTTGCATTGTATTTCTATCACGGATTTTGCCACAAAATATACAAACAATTACAAAATAATATTATAAAATATACTGCATTCAAATTAAGAATTATAAACGAAGCACCAACAATTATACTATTTGCCGTGGTTTTTTTAGTCACATTACAAAATGCGATTAATTGGGTTTGGGGAGTTGTGGGTGTTATTCTTTTTGGTTTTTTACTTATGTTAGGGATTAGACTTTACAAAAAAATAAGAGAAAAAAAATCTTGGGAGAAAGTAGAAAAAGAGGTTTTAAAAAGTGATAAAAATAAGAATTTAAATAATTAACTTCTAATACTTTGCTCAAAAGGAATACGATTTACAATACTTCTACCTAAAGTAACTTCATCGGCATATTCTAGTTCATCACCAACCGAAATTCCACGCGCTATTGTAGAAGTTGCAATTCTAAATTTTTCTATCTGTTTAAAAATATAAAAATTTGTGGTATCACCTTCCATGGTAGAACTTAAAGCAAAAATTAATTCTTTAATTTCTCCACTTTCAACCTTGTTCACTAAAGAATCAATTTGTAAATCCTGAGGACCAACACCTTCAATTGGGGAAATTTTCCCACCTAAAACATGATACAATCCATTAAATTGGGAAGTACTTTCAATTGCCATTACATCTCTAATATCTTCAACAACGCAAACAATTTCTGAATTTCTTTTTGTGTTACTGCAAATATCACATAAAGCAGTATCAGAGATATTATGACACTTAGAGCAGGTCTTTATATCATTTCTTAGATGTAACAAAGCTTCCGACAAAAACTTTGTATGACCAGATGGCTGCCTTAGTAAATGCAAAACCAAACGCAAGGCAGTTCGCTTTCCAATTCCAGGTAAACGAGAAACCTCATTTACTGCATTCTCTAAAAGTTTTGATGAAAATTCCATAGCTTACAAAATTACAAATTACAAATTGATTACTAATTATGAATTGAAGATTATGATTTATGTATATTCGTATTTCTTAATTAAAATTAGTAATTCAAATATGAAGCCAGCATACATCATCTTATTAATTGTTGCTTATTTTTCCTTATTATTTTTCATTTCATACATTACGAGTAAATCCGCAGATAATAAAACTTTTTTCAAAGCAAACAATTCATCACCATGGTACTTAGTTGCTTTCGGTATGATAGGCGCTTCACTTTCGGGAGTAACATTTATTTCAGTTCCTGGTTGGGTAGAAGGTTCTAACATGAGCTATTTTCAAATGGTTTTGGGCTATATAGTTGGTTATGCTGTTATTGGTTTAGTATTGCTTCCACTCTATTACAGATTAAACTTAACCTCAATTTACACTTATTTACAAGATCGTTTTGGTAACTATTCTTACAAAACTGGCGCTAGTTTCTTTTTACTATCTAGAACAATCGGTGCCGCATTTCGATTATTTTTAGTTGCAAATGTGTTGCAAATAATTTTATTTGACGCGTATGGAATTCCTTTTTGGGCAACCGTTTCCATCACTATTTTATTAATTTGGTTATATACTTTTAAAGGTGGGATAAAAACAATTGTTTGGACAGATACTTTACAAACACTTTTTATGCTGATTGCAGTTGGAGTTTGTATTTATACAATATCTAGCGAAATGAAAATAGATAATTTATTTTCTTATGTTGCGGATAGCGAATTATCAAAAACTTTCTTTTTTGAGAATGTAAATGCAGGTAATTATTTTTGGAAACAGTTTTTAGCAGGCGCATTTATTGCAGTTGTAATGACAGGTTTAGATCAAGATATGATGCAAAAAAATCTTACATGCAGAAACTTAAAAGAAGCTCAAAAAAATATGTTTTGGTTTACATTTGTTTTGGTAATTGTAAACTTTTTCTTTTTAGCTCTGGGTGTTTTATTAACAACCTACGCCCATCAAAACGGAATTGACTCGCATAAAGATGAATTATTTCCAATTATAGCAACCAAAGGAACTTTAGGTTTAGCAACAGCTACATTTTTCTTACTTGGTCTAATTGCTGCTGCTTATTCGAGTGCAGATTCGGCCTTAACATCTTTAACTACTTCTTTTAGTATTGATATTTTAGAAATTAACAAAAAGAAAGATAAAACAGCGCAAGAAAAAATTAGAAAAAAAGTACATGTTATTTTCTCTTTTATATTGATTGCAACTATTCTTATTTTTAAATACTTTATTGCTGATGCAAGTGTCATTGCAAAAATATTCACATTTGCTGGTTATACATACGGTCCTCTATTAGGTTTATATACTTTCGGACTATTCACCAAATACAACTTAAAAGACAAAATTGTACCTGTAATTTGTTTAACTGCACCAATTCTTACATATATAATTAGTTATTATTCTAAAGAAAAATTCGGTTTCAATTTTGGATTCTTTGTTTTGGTTTTAAATGGATTTATAACCTTTTTAGGATTATTAGTAATTAAAAAATAATATGATTTGTTTCTAAACCTAAATTCCAATTTTAAACAAAAGTGTGAATGGAAAATAAAATCTCGAATATTTTAGTCGAATATTTTGGATATTTCATAAATGGTCTGAAAATTTTAATTAATGAATACTTAATTATAATCGGAATTATTCTTTTTTCACTTGGTGTAAAAGGTTATTTAAAAATGCTTGAAAAGGAACCAATTGATTACAAGGCTAAACCCGCGAAAAGTGAAACTATCTCGAAAATTAGAAATAGAAGTATTAAATGGGAATGGATAATTTTTGCAATAATATTAGGTATTTGTTTAATTATAGAGAATATTGAATAAAAAAGAGTGAATTTATAACTTACAACAAAGGTAATCTTTGCATGAGCTATGCATAGAAAAAACACCTCTATTTAAGTTGCTTAATTTATTGGAGACCGAATACATCAATAAAATGAAAAAAACAATTTCTATTATTGGAAGTGGACCTTCCTCTCTCCTTTTAGCTGCATTCCTCGATACTCAAAAATTTGATATTACGATATATGAAAAAAATAAAACTGCTGGTAGAAAATTTTTAGTTGCAGGAAAAGGTGGTTTTAATTTAACTCACTCAGAAACATTTTCTGATTTTATTCAACGTTATACACCTAGTAATTTTTTAGAAGATTCTTTGTCAATTTTTACAAACGATGATTTTAGAGAATGGTTAAATTATATCGGTATTCCTACTTTTATTGGAAGTAGTAAAAGAGTCTATCCCGAAAAAGGTATAAAACCAATTACCGTTTTAAATACCATTTTAAATCATTTAAAAGAAAGAGGAGTTACTTTAAAATTTGAACACACTTTTTCTGGTTGGAATACTGAAAATAATACCATCATAAATGGTAAAACGATTACTGCTGATTATACTGTTTTTTCTTTAGGAGGAGGAAGCTGGAAAATTACAGGTTCTAATGGAAATTGGATCGATACTTTTAAAGAAAAAGAAATAAAAACAGTTCCTTTTGAAGCTTCAAATTGTGCTTTTAAGATTGATTGGAAACCAAATTTCATGAACCAAAACGAAGGAAATCCTTTAAAAAATATTACTATTAATTGTGATGGTAAAACACAAAAAGGTGAAGCTGTAATTACAAAATTTGGTTTAGAAGGAAATGCAATTTATGCGTTAAGTCCAAAAATTAGAGAACAATTAAAATCCGAAAAAAAAGCACGTATTTATATCGATTTTAAGCCAACATTCTCTCTAGAAGAAGTTACACTCAAAGTTAAAAATTCTAATTTTAAAAATACAACGCAGATTTTAAAGAAAGAATTGAAACTTAGCACTTCTCAAATAGACCTGTTAAAAACTTATCTTTCTAAAGAAAACTATTTAAATTCAGAAATTTTAGCAAAATACATTAAAGAATTTCCGCTAGAAATTACTGCTCTAGGAATTTTAGACGCAGCAATTTCTACTATTGGCGGAATTGATTTAGATGCTGTTGATACTAATTTTCAATTGCGAAAAATAAAAAATCAATTTTGCATTGGTGAAATGCTAAATTGGGATACACCAACTGGAGGCTATTTAATACAAGGATGTGTAAGTTCTGGAGTTTACCTTGCAAAATATCTAAATGAAATTAATTAAAACTTTAATTTTCAGTAATTGTACTATTATAATATTCTGTATTTTTACTTTATTAAAATAAACTAAATGTCAAAAGACCTAAGTGATTACCGAAAATCTTACGAAAAACAAGAACTTTTAGAAAGTAATTGCCCAGAAAGCCCAATAGAATTATTCCAAAATTGGTTTACAACTGCAGATGATTCTAAAATGGTAGATGAAAGTAACGCCATGACATTATCATCTATTGGCTTAGATGGTTTTCCTAAAAGTAGAGTTGTACTTTTAAAAAAGTTTACTTCTGAAGGTTTTATTTTTTACACGAATTACAATTCAGAAAAAGGAAAAGCAATTGCAAATAATAATAATATTTGTTTATCTTTCTTTTGGCCGGCGTTAGAACAACAAATAATTATAAAAGGTAATGCAGAAATTTTAGAAGAAAATTTATCTGATGGTTATTTTAAATCTAGACCAGACGGAAGTAAATTAGGCGCATGGGCTTCTAACCAAAGTAAAGTTATAAATTCTAGAGAAGAGCTTGAACAAAGTTTAAAATCTTTTGAAAAAAAATTTGAAGGAATTGAAATTGAAAGACCCAAACATTGGGGCGGTTATCTCGTAAAACCTATTTCAATAGAATTCTGGCAAGGACGACCTAACAGAATGCATGATCGAATTAGATACACTCTAGAACAAGATTTTTCATGGAAAATTGAAAGGTTAGCACCATAAATTTTTTATATTTACAACTCAACAATTAAAATTGGATGAAAACTTTATACATTGTTCGACATGCAAAGTCTTCTTGGGAATATTCTGGAATAAAAGATATTGACAGACCTTTAAAAAAAAGAGGAATAAAAGACGCACATTTAATCTCTAAATTTTTATCAAAAGAAATTGACAGACCAGACGTTTTTGTTTCTAGCAGTGCTAACAGAGCATTACACACTGCAGTAATTTTTTGCGAAAACTTAGAATATCCTTTATCCAACCTTAAAATAAAAAAACAATTATACAGTTTTAGTGATGGCTATTTAGTTAAAACAGTGAATGCATTAGATGATGGTTTTAATTCTGCAATTATTTTTAGTCATGATCATGGTATCAACTCATTTGTAAATAAATTTGGAAGTATACCTATTTCTCACGTATCTACTTGTGGAGTAATCGGAATTAAATTTGAAGAAAAACACTGGAAAAACATAAAAAAAGGAAAAACTTTTATAACAGAATTCCCAAAAAACCATAAATAAACCAGTTTGTTAGAAATAAAAAAATACGGTGCCATAGATATTGGGTCAAATGCAGTTAGATTACTAATTTCTAATGTTATTATATCTGAGGAAAAAGAACCCAAATTTAAAAAGTCTTCTTTAATACGTGTACCTATTCGTTTAGGAGCGGATGCTTTTGTCAACGAACTTATAAGTAACGAGAATATTATAAGAATGATTAATGCCATCGAAGCATTTAAATTATTAATGGATGTTCATGGCGTAAAAGAATATAAAGCATGCGCCACCTCTGCGATGAGAGAAGCAAAAAACGGAAAAGAAGTCGTTGAAGAAATTCTTAAAAAAACAGGAGTAAAAATTGATATTATAGGAGGTAAAGAAGAGGCTGCAATTATTTCTTCTACAGATTTAAATGAATTAATTGAAGGAAATGATTCTTATTTATATGTTGATGTGGGTGGTGGTAGTACGGAAATCACTGTTTTTTCTGCCGGAAAAATAATTACTTCAAAATCTTTTAAAATAGGGACTGTTCGTTTGTTAAATAATAAAAAATCTGTAAATAAAGAGATTTTTGCCAATGTAGAAAAATGGGTTAAGAAAAATACTAAAGGTTTAAAAAAAATATCCTTAATTGGTTCTGGAGGTAACATTAATAAGCTATTTAAAATGTCTGGACGAACTGAAGGAAAACCTATTTCTTACATATATCTAAATGCTCAGTATCAATTTTTAAAACAAATGACTTTTGATGAAAGGGTTTCTGAACTAAGTTTAAACCCAGATAGAGCTGATGTCATTATTCCTGCAACAAAAATTTATTTATCCGCTATGAAATGGAGTGGAGCAAGAAAAATTTATGTTCCGAAAATTGGACTTTCAGATGGAATAATTAAAAGTCTTTTTTACAACAAGCTCTAAACCTTAATTTCTGCACTCACTTAAACCCCTAAAATAAATAAGTACTATTTTTTGACCTCTATAAGGTCTATTTAATGGCAACCCATCAATATTTTCTGAGATTTTATTTTAAATTTGAGATTATGGTATAATTAAATTAAGCGTTTTTTTACGTTGAATCTTTTTTGTTTCCGTTTCTATAAAATTATTTACGAAATAAATTTTTTTCGGAATTTCGAATTTTGATAAATTTATGTTCTTTATTTCAATTTGTGTAGATTCACCCTCAATTATTAAAATTAACTTCTCACCAAGTTTTACATCAGAAACCCCGGCAACAAAAAAACGTGAAGTAATTATTTTTGAGAGTTCAGCTTCTATTTTTTCTGGATACAACTTTACTCCTCCAGAATTTATTATTGAGTCAAAACGCCCTACCCATTCAAAATGGGTGTCAGAAATTAAATCAATAATATCATTTGTAAAAACAATATCATTAGAAAGTTCTGGAGCATTAATTAATAAACAATTCCTAACATCTTTATAAATTTCTACATTTGGCAAAATTTCATAAAAATTGGGAATAATGTTAAAATTATTTAACTTTTTTACTGCAATATGAGTTATTGTTTCTGTCATTCCATAAGTAGCAAAAACTTTTGATGAAACATCTTGTAGTTTATTTTGGAGTGGCTGAGATACAGAGCCACCTCCAACAATTAGTGTTTTTATAAGTTTTAATGACTCTAGAGAATTTTCTAGTTGTAAAGGAACCATTGCAGAGAAGTCATAAACTTTAAAAACATGTTTTAAAGGATTAGAACTTGCCTCTACAACATCTAAATGCCAGCCTAAAGTTAAGGATCGTACTAACATCATTTTACCCGCTATATAAGTTGTTGGTAAACATAATAAAGCAGAAGTATTTTCTAATAAACTAAAATATTTACTAGTAGCAAAAGCAGAATTAATCATCTGTGCTTTCGCTAATTTAATTTCTTTGGGAATACCTGTTGAACCTGAGGTTTTTACATAAATAAAATTTTCCTCAGAGAACCAACTTGTCAAAAATTGATAAATTTCATCAGACAAATCGCTAGTATATATAAGCAACTCTTCAACAGAAGTAAATGATAAATTATTTAATTTAAAGTTTTTATGAAATTTATTTAGCTTCATTATTATCTAAAATGTCATAATTATCTTTAATGTTTGTTGGTTCTTCTATTTTTCCAGTTAATTTTTCAACCCAATTTTGCCATCCATATTTTTTAGAAAAAATAAATAACATCATAGGATATAATACCAATACAGGAAAAAACATTTCCCAACCTACAGAGGGTTCTGAGATATCAACATACAAAGCATCAGTTTTAAAAACAGACCAATTTGTAGTTACAAAGAAAGCAGCTACAATATTGTTAATTGCATGTAATCCAAGAGATAATTCAGTTCCTTCGTCCATCAAAGTAGTTACTCCGTAAAAAAGACCTGTACCAATATAAAATACCATAGAAATATACCCTAATTTTTGAACTTCTGGATTTGCGCCATGTAATAAACCAAAAATAACAGAAGTTAACACTAAAGGCAACCATCTATTTTTTGCTAAAATTCCAAGACCCTGCATAAAATACCCTCTAAATAATAACTCTTCTAAAGAAGTTTGAAAAGGTAAAAATAAAAACGACACTGCCAATAATGTATAAAATGGAATCGGATTAAAGTTCCAAACATAATTTTCTGGTGATAATTTAATACCAATAAGAATTACCACAGAAGCGATAATTCCCCAGGTTATGAAACCAAACCAAAACCGTTTCCAATCTATTGATTTCCTGCTTGTCACTAAAGATGTAAACGTTCTTTGGTGTATATATTTAACCCCTATAAAAAGGCTAATTAAGCCAAATATAAAGGTCAATATCATGAAGAAAAGGAATAGATTGTTATCTATACCCAAATTCATAAAATTACTTTCTGCTGCCTTTGTAAACTCAGCCATATTTGCTGAATTCATAATAGCAAGCCCCATTAAAGGCAACACCCCTATAATTTGCCAACCAAAAAACACTAACAATATCGTAAATACCCAATGAAACCATTTAATTTTTCCTGTATATGCTTGTTGTGTGTAATTCATATGTATTATTAAAATCTTACTACAAAGTGTAAGGTGGTATTTAAATCAATTTAAACTTCCAATTTCGATTTGGATTGTATTGCAGTGTTCCTCTACTAACTTCTAACGGACTCATAAAATTATTGGTAAACAATCCTCCTGTTCCTAATCCTTGTGGCAAATCGCTTTGCAAAGTATCTGTAAATTGAGCAATTGCATTAAGTCCAATATTACTCTCTAATGCCGAAGTAATCCACCAACCACAATTCATCTCATTTGCTAAATTAATCCATTCTTTACTACCAGCAAAACCACCAATTAAACTGGGTTTTAAGATAATATATTGAGGTTGAATCATCTTTAACAGCTTCTTTTTTTCTTCGAATGAAAATACACCTATTAATTCTTCATCTAAAGCTATTGGCAAAGGGGTTTTAGCACATAATTGTGCCATATCACTATGTTGACCTTGTTTGATAGGTTGCTCTATAGAATGAATTTCTAATTCTGATAATATTTCTAGTTTTTCTAAAGCATTATTGGGATTAAACGCTCCGTTCGCATCTACTCTTAACTCAATTTCATTTGGTGAAAATTCTTTTCTTATTGATTTTAACAATTCAATTTCTGTATCAAAATCTATAGCACCAATTTTCATTTTAATACAAGAAAAACCATTGCGAAGCTTTTCTTTAATTTGGTTATTCATAAAATCCTTATCTCCCATCCAAACCAGACCATTTATTGGAATTGATTTTTCTCCACTTGTAAACTGAGAAGGAAATAATTCAAATTTATCTTCACTATGAAGTGATAAAAAAGCTTGTTCTAATCCAAATTGAATTGAAGGAAACTCGTAAAGTGCTTTTAGTAAGCTTCCTAAACCTAGATGAATGTTTTTACAAACCCAAATTAACTTGTCTTCGTAGTTAGAAATATCATCTATACTTAACCCCCTAAACAAGCCTGTTTCTCCAACTCCTATTTTACCATTTTCAGTTAAAATAATAAACCACGTTTCTTTTGTCCTTAAAATTCCTCGCGACGTTCCACTAGGATTTTTAAAATTGAGGATGTATTTTTTATAGTTAGCTTTTATCAAAATGACCTATTATTCTTTTTCAGCAAATGCTTTAAAATTATTTAAATATGATTGATCTTGTTTTTGGAAAGTACCCTTAAAATATGGAAAAATACATGCCAATATGTATGAATCACTCTGACAACTTGTATTTAATGTAATTGTAGTAACGCCATCTTTTTCCTTAAAAATATAATCATCACGCTTCAACATACCTTCTGCATCAAAAAACAATGTAACCTTTTCATTTGGAACATATGCCATCACTTTCTCTGTCATTGTAACCTCTTGTCCTTTATTATCGATAACAATTTTATAAACACTTCCTGTTTTACCTGGATTAGTATTTACAACCTCAAAAGATTTTACCTCCGGAACCCAATTTTTTATGTTTTCTGAATTATTAAAAATTTCAAAAACCACTTTAATCGATTTATTTATGTTTACCTCAGCTCTGTAAGTTGTTTCTTTTACAAATAAACCTGTTAGAAGAAATACAACTACTATTGTTGAAATTATTATTAAAATAATTTTGATTTTTTTCATTTTACAAATTTATTTTTTCTCCTATTTCTAGAATTATTAATTCTTTGTCATTTAAGGAGAATTTAGTTTTCGCATCATTAACATCTATTTCTATCGGTGGAAAAGTATTAAAATGACATCCTATTACTTTGCCGCACTCCACTAAATTACTTGCAATAATTGCATCATCTACTCCCATTGTAAAAGTATCTCCAATAGGTAAAATAGTCGCATCTAACTTTAGTGACATAGGAATTAATTTCATATCCATCGTTACAGCTGTATCTCCTGCAACATACAAATTTTTATCTTTTGATGAAATTACAAAACCACCAGGCTCTCCTCCATATGTGCCATCTGCGAAAGAAGAAGTGTGAATTGCATTCACATATTTAGCTAAAAAATCAACAGTTTTAAAAGTACCTCCATGGTTTAATGGATTTACTTTTAAACCTTTTTCTCCATAATACATGGCTATCTCATAATTAGAAACTATCACTGATTTCGTTCGTTCTGCAATAACCTCTACATCTAAAACATGGTCCTGATGCGCATGCGTTAACAATATAAAATCGGCTTTTAAATTAGATAGATCAATATGAGTAGCTAAAGCGTTTCCAGAAATAAATGGATCAATTAATATCGTTATTTCATTTATCTCTATTGAAAAACAAGAGTGTCCTAAAAACGTAATCTTCATATGCGTAATTCTGTTTAATTTCTACAATATTAGAGTTTGCCCTATTCCTAAAAGGATTGCAAATAAGAATGTGCTTAATGCAACTTTTTTTAATTCGCTGTCTAAATCTGACGGAATTTTGTTCTGTGAAACTGTTTTTACATTCTTTAATAACGGAAGAAATGCAACTAAAAAGAGAAACTGATAGATTGTTTTAAAATCTAAAAAAACATAAGTTAAAGCGGCTACTAAGGCCCCAAAAATTAAAAAATAATGGTATCTCTTTGATTTTTGGATTCCTAATCTCACAACCAAGGTATTTTTATTGTTTCTTTCGTCTTCTTCCCTATCTCTTAAATTATTTAGGTTAAGTACAGCTGCACTTAATAAACCAACAGAAATTGCAGGTAAAAGAATTTCAAAATCGAGGTGTTTTGTGTATAGGAAATAACTTCCTAAAACACTTAATAATCCAAAAAACAAAAACACAAAAACATCTCCAAAACCACTGTATCCATAAGGAGAGTTACCAACAGTATATTTTATCGCTGCTACTATTGATAAAACTCCTAAACCGAAAAACAACAATGAATATCCAAAATTCTCTCGTGCAAATGAAACATAAATTAACAACAAAGCTATAACTAATGTGATAATTGCCGTAATTATCATTGCAGACTTCATTTGATTTGGAGTAATGGCTCCTGATGACACCATTCTTGCTTCTCCTTTTCTATTCTTATCAGAACCCTTTAACCCATCACCATAATCATTTGCAAAATTTGATAAAACCTGAAATCCTATTGTGGTTAGTATGGCCAACCAAAATATTGGAGTCATCCAAATAATTAATCTAGGAGTACTTTGGGAAATTGAATTTAAATAATCAACACCTAAATAAGAACCAATAATAATACCTGAAATAGACAATGGCAATGTTCTCAACCTTGCTGCTTTAATAAAACTTTTTACATCCATGAAACTGTGCTGGTTTCTATTTTATATAATGTGTGATTGTAAATTTTTGTAGTTTTTATTCATTAGCAAAAAGGATTTTATAAAGCTTCTAGAATAGAGATTGGTTGTTCATTTTTTAATGCCTGTATAAAAGCATCATTGTATTCATTTAAAATTTGTGATTTAAATTCTCTCGCTTCTTGATAGGTTTCAAAATTACCTAATCTATATTTCGTGAGATCATTTTCATGATAGACTTTTATGCCATCAATATATTCCAAGTCTTCACTCTGATTTTTTAAAGCTGCTATTTGGACTGTAAAAATAAGAACAGGAATTTCCTCTTCTAATTCCGGAGAATTTAACTCATTATCCTGATATACCGGAACTTCTACTTCAGATTCATTAATTTGTTCACTCCCACTTTTTCCGTCTTTTTTTCCACAAGAAAGAACTAATAATAGGGTTAAAGTTAAAATTGATATCTTTTTCATAATTTATTTATAGGTTATTTGCTTCTGCAATTAATTCGGCGATGTCTTTTACAAAAACCTGTTCTTCTTTTTCTTTGAATTTTATACCATCAGTCATCATTGTATTACAATAAGGACAACCAGTTGCAATAATATTTGGTTTGGTTTCTAAAGCATCTTCTGTTCTTAAAACATTAATTTCTTTATCACCTTTTTCTGCATCTTTAAACATTTGTGCTCCGCCAGCACCACAGCATAAAGCTGAAGATTTATTGCGTTTCATTTCCGTTAAATTAACACCTAATCTTTTTATTAATTCTCTTGGAGATTCATAAACGTCATTTGCTCTCCCCAAATAACATGGATCATGAAACGTAACTCTTTTTCCTTTCAATGTGGTATTATCAATTTCTAACCGACCATCAGAAATTAAGTTATGTATGAATTGTGTGTGATGAAAAACTTCGTATTTACCTCCTAATCCTGGGTATTCATTTTTTAACGTATTATACGAGTGAGGATCGCAAGTAACAATCTTTTTTACTTCATAACCATTCAATACTTCAATATTCATCATAGCTTGCATTTGAAAAAGAAATTCATTTCCTGCTCTTTTTGCAGCATCACCTGTAGACGATTCTTCAGTTCCTAAAACTGCAAAATCTACATTTGCTTCATGTAGTATTTTTACAAATGCTCTTGATATTTTTTTTGCTCTATCATCATAACTTCCCGCTGCGCCAACCCAAAACAACACCTCCGGTTGCTTACCCTGCGACATCATATCAGCCATTGTTGGTACTATCATAAATTAAAAATTTTGAATTATGAATTAATCAATTATTTATTCTTCATTTACCCAATTCAAACGATCCTGTTGATTGTATTGCCAAGGTGCTCCATTATTCTCTACGTTAGTCATCATCATATTTAACTCTTGTGGAGCTGCACTTTCTTCCATTACTAAATACCTTCTCATATCTAAAATAATTGATAAAGGATCTATATTTACAGGACATTCTTCTACACAAGCATTACAACTTGTACAAGCCCAAAGTTCTTCTGGTGAAATATAATCATTTAACAATTGTTTTCCATCATCTACAAAACTTCCTTTATTGGCATCAATGTTTCTACCAACTTCTTCTAAACGGTCGCGAGTATCCATCATAATTTTTCTTGGCGATAACTCTTTACCAGTTAAATTTGCCGGACAAGAAGAAGTACATCTGCCACATTCTGTGCATGTATATGCATTTAATAACTGCACCCAATTTAAATCGGTTACATCGCTAGCACCGAATTTTTCTGGCTCAGTTTCTTCTGTATTTTCTTCTGTTATTGCGTAAGGATCTGCGTCTGGATCCATCATCAAATTTACTTCTGCAGTGACAGATTCTAAATTATTAAATTGTCCTTTTGGATTAAGGTTTGCAAAATAAGTATTTGGAAACGCCAATAAAATATGTAAATGCTTGGAATAATATAAGTAATTTAGGAAAACTAAAATTCCTAAAATATGACTCCACCAAGCGGTTCTCTCGATCATATGAATTGATTCTGAAGAATAATTATCAAATAAAGGTAATATAAATTGACTTATTGGATTTCCTATTTCTGCTTGTTGAAAAGGAAGGTCTGAAGCATTCATAACAATAAATAAAGTCATCAAAACCATTTCAAAATAAAGAATGATATTTCCATCATTTTTCGGCCATCCCTTCATTTCTTTGCTCAAGAAACGTTTTATATTAGACACATTTCTACGCAACCAAAAAATGACGACAGCTACAAAAACTAAAGCTGCTAAAATTTCAAAAGTACCAATTAAAAATCCGTAAAATCCGTTTCCTAAAACACCTTTAAAAACCCTATGAGTTCCAAATAAACCATCAATAATAATTTCTAAAACCTCTATATTTATAATGATGAAACCCACATAAACTATGACATGTAAAAAACCTGATAGCGGTCTTTTAACCATCTTTGATTGCCCAAGAGCAATCATCATCATGTTTTTAAATCGTTCTTGTTTTTTGTCTGTTCTGTGTGCATCTTTCCCTAATTTAATATTTCTAGACAACCTAAGAATGTTCATCACAAAAAAACCAAAGCCCAACGCTAAAGCTAAAGCAAAAAATATATTTGGTAAATATTCCATATTAGGTGAAATTTATTAAAATTTATTTATTCTCCTCCTTCTCTGATGCTGTTTTTTTATTTGGCGTATAAGGTTTTGCTCTTTTTCCAAATAAAGAAAAATGTACAAATCTCTTTGGATTTAATTTCATTTCTCTTAATAAGTCCTCTAATTCTTTCGACATTGCTGCAATATTATTATACAACTTATCATCTGAAACTAACTTACCAATTGTTCCATTACCTTTATTAATCGTTTCTAACATTTCATTAGCTGAATTCAGAGTAACTTCGGCTTTTCTCATTATCCTACCAATATTCGCATTCGCTAAAGTATCTGAAACTTTTGAAAAATTCTCGGTAATTAACCTCGTATTCTTTACGCTCTTTTTTAAATCTGTAGATGTTGAATCGATTAAACTATTAAAAGACGACATCATACTCATTACCTCCTGAAGAGTACTTTCTAAATTAAGAACAGACCCTCTCAAACTCTTTTGTGTTCTGTAATCTAATACATTGTTTACATTTTTAAATAAAGAATCAGCACTAACCAATACCTTTTCTAATTTTGACTGAATAGGGTCTAATCGTTCTCCAATAGAAGTAAATAAACTAGATTCAGTTTCGCCTTTAAGAGTATCACCAGAAATCGCATTTTCAGCTTGATAATCAGGTATAATTGCTAAATTTGATGGACTTAAAGGACTTGGTGAATATATTTTAACAATACTATTTTTTGAAAAAGGAAAATTTTTTTCAACAGAAAATCGAACAATTAAATGCCCCATTTTTTCCGGTTCGTTATTAAAATCTATTTTATCTACCTTACCTACTTTTAACCCATTTATGGTTACAAAACTTGACTTTGTAAGACCAGAAATATTGTCATACTCAACCTTAAAATAGCGAGTATCTGTATCAAACAAATTTTGACCTTTCAAAAAGTTATACCCCCATATGAATATAGCAATTACTACAATGGCTACAATTCCTGTTTTTAATTCTTTCGACATCGATTAAAATTTAATAACAATATTACTAATAATTTTTGGTTGAAACCTTCTAAACTATTGCAATTTAATGGCTTTTTTAACGGATATTTTTTCTCCATTAAGAAAAGATACAACAAAAGCAGATTTATACCCTTTAGATCTTGCTATTTTTAAAGATTTTTTTACTTGACTATAATTAGAAGTATTTCCGTAATAATACTTATAAAGTTTTCCAATACGAGTTCGCTGAACTTGCTTAAGACCTTTAAAATTGTAAGATTTTGTTGAAATTGAGTTTTTTCCTGATGCAATCTGAACTTTGTACTCAATGTTTGTTAATTCTTTATTCTCGAGTAAAGGAGCAGTTACGGTATTTAATTTTAAATTTTCAAAATAATTTAAAACAGCCTCTACAATTGCATTTCCCATTTGATCTTGACCTTTCTTAGAATTGAGATATCTTCCCTCCTCTTTGTTTGTCAAAAAACCTAACTCTACCAAAACGCTTGGCATAATAGTTTCACGTAAAACCTGAAAATTATCTTGCTTTACGTTTCTATCATTTCTTTTTAATTTAAAGGCAAAATTATTACGAATTAAGCTAGCTATGGACAAACTTTTGTCCAGATTCTCCTCTTGTAAAAGAGATAAACCAATAACGGATTCCGCGGAATTCGGATCAAATCCTTTGTATTTATCCTTATAATTGTCCTCTAATAGAATAACCGCATTTTCTCTTTTGGCAATTTCAAGATTTTTTTTATTTCCTCTTAAGCCTAATACAAAAGTACCTGCTCCAAAAGCATTCGAAGTGTGTGAATCACAATGTATGGAAATAAACAAGTCTGCTTTTGCTTGATTAGCAACATCTCCTCTTTTCCATAAATCTATAAAAACATCTTTACTTCTTGTGTAAAGAATCTTCATATCTTTCTGTTTAGAAAGTTTTTTACCCACAATTAAGGCTACTTTTAATGCAATATCTTTTTCTTTATAACCATTTCCTAAGTTCCCTGGATCTTTCCCTCCATGACCTGCATCAATAACAATTACGTATTTTTTTTGCCCTAATACTGATGATGCATTCATAAAAAAAATGAAAGAGCACATAAAAACAAGAATATTTCTTGCATTGCCAATAATTTTGTGATTTTCTGTAAATCTCATCAATAAATTTTAACTAATTTTGGCGTTGTAAATTTGGTGCTTCAAATATTGAGCCATATTTTTAACCTAAATACAAAAATAGCATTTATAGCCTTGCAAACAAACCTATCATACATTCTTTTAATTTGCATTATCTTTTTAACAGAATTAGGCTTTTCTCAAGACCCTAAATACAAAAATAAAACAGTAATTGATAAAGTTAAGGAAGATAACATCCTTAAAAGAGATTCTTTAACCTTAAAAAAAACAGATACTCTTGCTTTAGATTCTATTAAACCAAAAGAAACTATAGAAGATATTATTTTACATGTTGCAAAAGATTACACAATCCAGAATGCTAAAGATAAAAAGGTAACACTTTATAACGAAGCTCACATTACTTATACTGATATCGATTTAAAAGCAGGAATAATTGTTCTAGATTACAAGAAAAACACACTTTTTGCAAAAGGAATTATTGATAGTACTGGATACATTCAGCGTCCAATTTTCAATCAGGGAGGACAAGAATCTGAACAAGATTCAATTATTTACAACTTTAAAAGCAAACGCGCATTAATTTATGGCTTAAAAACCAAACAAGGTGAAATGTTTACCTATGGAAAAAAGACAAAACGTGTAAATGACTCAACTATTTATGTTAGAAAAATAAGATTCACGACTTCAGAAAAAAAAGTACCAGATTATTATATTTCGACGAATAAAGCCAAATTAGTTCCTGGCAAAAAGATAATTGTAGGTGCCAGTAATTTAGTTCTTGCAGATATCCCAACCCCTGTTTTTCTTCCTTTTGCCTATTTCCCAATAAGCGAAACGAGCGTTTCTGGTTTTTTAATCCCTGCTTTTGATACGGGGAGCAGTAAAAGAGGTGTTGGCTTTCAAAATGGAGGTTACTATTTTGCTGTAAGTGACTATATGGATTTAACTGTTTTGGGTGATGTATTTTCTAATGGAAGTTGGGGTACAAGAATATCATCAAACTACAATAAACGTTATCGATTTAATGGTAATTTTAGTTTTAATTTTGAAAACAATATTAATGGCATTAGAGGTTTTGATGACTATAATAAAACAAATAGGTTCAACATAAGATGGTCGCATAGTCAAGATTCAAAAGCTAGTCCAAACTCAAGATTCTCTGCATCTGTAAATCTAGGTAGTAGTAAATTTTTTAGAGAGTCTCAAAATCAATTCAATGTCTCCCAAACATTAACAAACACGCTTAATTCCTCTATAAATTATAGTAAAACATTTGTTGGTACACCTTTTAACATGAATCTTACAGCAAGCCATCAACAAAATACAAATACAGAGAAAATTACAATGACCTTGCCATCTCTGACTGTAAACATGAATAGAATATATCCGTTTGCAGGAAAAAATGGAGTACAAAAGACACCAATTCAAAAAATGGGGTTTAATTACACAATGCAAGGTCAATATCTGATTAACACTACCGATGATGAGTTTTTTACGAGTAAAATGTTTGAAACAGCTAGATCAGGATTACAGCACAAAACAGGAACAAATACAAATATAAAAGCATTTAATTTTTTTACTTTATCACCAAGTGTTAACTATGAGGAAACTTGGCAGTTTGATTATATACAAAAAGAATATGATATCACAGATAATGTAATTGTAACAGACACCATAAGAGGATTTAAAAGTTACAGAGAATATAATGCTGGAATTAGTCTGTCCACAAACATTTACGGAACTTTTAATTTTAAGAAAGGTCGATTAAAAACACTAAGACACACTTTTAGACCTTCTGTTTCTTATTCATATAGACCAGATTTTAAAGACAAATACATTCAACAAGTGCAACAAAGTGCAGATGCAACAGACTTATTAGATTATACGGCTTTTGACCAAGGTATTTATGGCAGTCCATCCTCTGGATTGAGTAACTCCATCGGAATTTCTTTAAACAATGTTTTAGAAGCAAAAATGGCTCCAAAAGAACCTGACAGTGATGAAGAAGATGAAAAAATCACAATATTAAATAATCTAAATTTCAGCAGTTCTTACAACATTGCTGCCGATAGTTTACGTTGGTCGCCAATTAGTTTTTCTGCAGGAACACGCTTATTTAAAGATAAATTAGCAGTTAATTTAAATGGCTCGCTTGATCCCTACAAGGTAGCAGAGTCTTCGAATGGATCAATAACTAGAATAAATGAATTTAATCCAAATATTTTCAGATTAACAAATGCCAATTTAACGGCAAATTACTCCATCTCTAGTGCAGATTTTGATAAAGAGGATAAGAGTAATTCTAAAAAAAATGGTAATGGCGCCCAAGATAGTGGAGATATTATTGGAGCAGACATAAACCCAACTGATAGGTTTGGACAGCAAAATAATATTAATAGTGAGAAAGGTGACCAGAATAAAAAAGCAAAATTATACAACGCAGACATACCTTGGTCCATAAATTTGGCATATTCTGCGAATTATAGAAATAACGGTATTGATGGTGGAAGGATTGGTGTGCATAGTATTATGTTTAGTGGTAATTTAGAATTATCTCCAAAATGGAAAATGGGTTATTCTTCCGGTTATGATGTTGAGGGCGGAGCTTTTACATTTTCTCGATTTAATTTCACTAGAGATTTAGATAGCTGGCAATTCAACTTTAATTGGGTTCCTTTTGGAACAAATTCTTCATACACGTTTTTTATAGGTGTAAAATCTTCTGTTTTATCAGACCTAAAATGGGATAAAAATAAGCCGCCAGATAGAAGACTGTTTTAGAATGGTTCCTCTCAAATTTAAAGTATTTCTTATAATTTCTAAAATATCAATAAAGATAAAAACCATAGAGATTTAATTATTTATGTTTTAAAAAATATATTCAAATGAAAAAAATAATAACTACTAAAAAAGCACCAGCTCCAATTGGGCCATACAATCAGGCGGTCTTGAGTGGAAACACTTTATATACGTCAGGACAAATAGCAATTAACCCTAAAACAGGAAAATTGGTTTTAGATTCTATTAAAGAGGAAACTACACAAGTAATGGAGAATTTAAAAGAAGTTTTAACTGCTGCTGAAATGACTTTTAAAAATGTGATTAAAACATCAATATTTATTTCTGACATGCATAACTTTGGTGAAATAAATGAAATTTACGGAACTTACTTTAATGAAGAAACTGCTCCAGCAAGAGAAACTGTTGAAGTAGCAAACTTACCTAAGTTTGTAAATGTAGAAATTAGTGCTGTCGCAATTAAATAGTAAATTTTTGTAAACGTAGAATATAGAAGTAAAAAACCCTGATAGTTATAACTGTCAGGGTTTTTTACTTTTCAAAATTTATGTCTTATAAAGAAGCTGCGTATTCAATCAAATCAACAATTTTAGTTGAATAACCCATTTCGTTGTCATACCAAGAAACAACTTTTACAAAATTATCATTTAATGCAATACCTGCTTTAGCGTCAAAGATAGAAGTACGAGTATCTCCAACAAAATCTTGAGAAACTACCATATCTTCAGTATAACCTAGAACACCTTTCATATTTTCACTTTCTGAAGCAGCTTTCATTGCAGCACAAATTTCTGCATATGTAGCTGGCTTTTCCAATTTAACCGTTAAATCTACAACAGAAACATCCATAGTTGGGATTCTGAAAGCCATACCAGTTAATTTACCATTTAATGCCGGAATTACTTTCCCTACAGCCTTTGCTGCTCCCGTAGAAGAAGGAATTACATTACCAATAGCAGAACGCCCACCTCTCCAGTCTTTCATAGAAGGACCATCAACAGTTTTTTGAGTTGCAGTTGCAGCATGCACAGTTGTCATTAAACCTTCTGAAATTCCCCAATTATCATTTAATACCTTAGCAATAGGAGACAAACAGTTAGTTGTACAAGAGGCGTTAGAGAAAATTTGTTGATCAGCTTTTAACTCTGTATTATTTACACCCATCACAAACATTGGTGTATGATCTTTAGATGGAGCAGATAATACTACTTTTTTAGCACCCGCCTCAATGTGTTTTCCCGCAGTCTCTTCCGTTAAGAAAAATCCCGTAGATTCAATTACATATTCTGCACCAACTTCATCCCATTTTAAATCTGCTGGATTTCTTTCTGCTGTAATTCTTATTGAGTTTCCGTTAACAACTAGTTTACCATCTTTTACATCAACAGTCCCATCAAAAGCTCCATGGACTGAATCGTATTTTAACATGTAAGCTAAGTAATCTACTTCTAACAAATCATTAATTCCTACTACTTGTACATCTTTTCTGTTTACTGCCGATCTGAATGCCAATCTTCCAATTCTACCAAATCCGTTAATCCCTATTTTAATCATTTTATTAGTTTTAATTTAATTACTTTATGTTGTTATAATATCCGAAATTCTAAGTAGTTCATAGTTTATTGAATGACCACCAGAAATTGCTTCTTTTATATCTGTACTAATTACTACATTATCTTTTAAACCTACCATTAAGTTTGTTTTACCGTCTAATAGTAACTCTACTGCCTTCACCCCTAATCTACTCGCTAAAACTCTATCAAAACAAGATGGGGCTCCCCCTCTTTGCATGTGACCTAGAATACTAACTCTTACATCATACTCAGGTAAATTTTCTTCTACATATTGAGCTAATTCATAAACGTTTTTTCCAGATTTATCACCTTCTGCCACAACAACAATACTTGATGACTTACCAGCTCTCCTACTTCTTTCTAAAGACTCTAACATTCGCTCTAATCCTAAATCCTCTTCGGGTATTAAAATTTCTTCTGCTCCTGCACCAACACCAGCATTTAGAGCTATAAAACCTGCATCACGCCCCATAACCTCAACAAAAAATAATCGATTGTGTGAAGACGCTGTATCTCTAATTTTATCTATAGCTTCTACTGCTGTGTTCAAAGCTGTATCATATCCTAATGTATGTGTTGTACCGAAAATATCATTATCAATTGTACCTGGAATACCAACCACAGGAAAACCAAATTCTTCATTGAAAGTAACTGCTCCTGTAAAAGAACCATCACCACCAATTACAACCAAAGCATCGACTTCGCGTTGAACTAAATTTTCGTAAGCTTTTTTTCTACCTTCTTTAGTTCTGAACTCTTTAGATCTAGCCGATTTTAAAATTGTTCCTCCTTTGTTAATTATGTTATTGACACTTCTTGCTCCTAAATCCACAATATCGTCTTCAATTAACCCTTCGTATCCTCTGTAAATTCCTACACAACCTAGACTGTAATACGCACAAGATCTAACTACAGCTCTAATTGCGGCATTCATCCCAGGGGCATCTCCCCCAGAAGTCATAACTGCTATTTTATTGATTTTTTTCATATATTATCTTGTAAAATTACTGCTTTATAACCATTTAAAATAATAAAACTACGAAATCGTTTTAGGCTAATTTCCGTATATATAAGTGAAAAAAAATAATTTTTTAGTGTTTATTTTTTAAGATCTCAAATCTTATTTTGTAATTTTATTTAAAGCAAAAACAACAATCTAAATAAAAAATACATTAAAGAATAAATGTAAAATTATTAATTTCCTTCAAAATTAATAATTCCATTTTTTACTTTTTTAATAGTATCATTAATATCAATATCCTTTGTCTTAATTTTTGTTTTATTTTGTTTACTAATTTTCTTTAATAAACCAGAAAGTGTGTTAAAATTTACTTGATAAGAAAGTCCGACACCTTGCGTATATCCTTCTTCTTCTGTTGAGTATTGTATTTCATTTTGTCTATTAAAAATAACTCCTCTAAAATTACCCGCTTTATTTAATAATACTTCAACTTTTACTTCACCTACAACACTGGACTGAGTTTGGGCTCCTACAGGAACTCCAACTTTACCATTAATAATAACCCTATCACTTACCTGGGTACTTACAGAAACATCAACCTGATTATCAATATTTAAACTTTCTATATCATTACCACTATTTCCTTGCTGATAATCTAAGCCTAATTGAAATTTACCATTAGGATTATTTAAGAGGCTTGAAAAAGCCGCAGCAACTGCACTAGAGGCTGTATTTGAAATAGTTTCACCTGCATTAAAATCTACTTTATCTGGATTTGCAAAATTACCAAAAGCCAGTAATGATATAAACTGAGTTGTTTTTTCGTTTACATTATTATCATTTAAAATAAACTCTAGCTCACTCGCAATTATAGGATCAACATTTGTTAACTGTATATCTAAATCTTGTTTAGAACTAAATAAACCACCAGTAATTTTGGTAACTAAATCTACTTCAATTTTTCTATTTGAATTAAAATTTTGTAAAAGCACTCCTGGGTTTGCTTTTGCTTTATAAATAGCTGTTACATCTAAATTTGCTGCGTAAGGATCTCCATTCCAAGAAATGGCACCTCCTTTTTGAATTAAAAATGGTTTATTCACAATTCCGCCATATTTAAAATCGTAGACACCATTGTCTATTATATAATCTCCATACATTTCAAACTTACCACGCGTATTTATTCTAATATCCAAATTACCCAAACCATTACCCGATAATTGACTACCATAAATTTCATCAATTACTACTTGAGCTGTTGCATCCTTAGTTACTTCTAAATTTATGTTTAACGAAAGTCCTTTTATTGCCTCTAAAGCAATTTCATTCTGACTTTTTTTCACCCCTGAATCTTTAGTTTTAAAATGAATTAAACTATAATTATCTACAGTTTCAATGTCTTTAAGAGGAACTACAAAATTGGTTCCAGATTTTGTCTTAGCATTAATATCAATTGTTAACTGATCGGTTAAACCCGTTATACTTGCATTACCATCAATAAATGCAGAACCATAATACAATGCTTCCTCTGTATTTTCAGTATCTAAAACTAACAAATTATCAGCCTCAATATTAATATCTAAGAACCATTTATTAAAGTTTTTATGAGAAATGCTACCAACTAAAATACCTTTTGTGTTATGCTTTGTGTCAATTAAAGAAAATTTCTCGAAAATAAAAGATTGTTCTTGCAATGTAATTATTGATTCTCCTTCGAAATCATAATCTACATTTAGATAAGGAAATTTTAAACCTGCATTTTTCAGACTTAACATTCCTTCCATTTCTGGATTTCCTAGAAACCCTCGTAAATAAAAATCGCCAGAGGCTGCACCTCTTATAGAAGACAAAACGTCTTGGCCTAGAGGACTAAATGCCTTCAAACCAAATTCTTCCAAATACACCTCTAAATCTATTAAAGGTCTTTCTTCTGAAAAATCTATAGAGCCAGTAGCCGCAATACTTTTAACTTTTTCATTATCAATAGATAAATCTACTTTATATTTTTCGTAAGAATTATCTCCCTCTACCTTTAAAGCAAGATCTCCTTGTTTAAAATCGTTTACTTGAAAATCTTTTACAGATAGTGATGCTTGAGGACTATATATTTCATCTTTTTGAACAAAATCAATACTACCCGACAAAACCCCTTTTAAAGCTAAGCTATCTATTTTAGGTAAAAAACTCTGTAATTTGACTTTGGTAAAATCTGCGAATAGTTTTTTTTCTGATTCTCCTTTTAAACTTCCTGAAAATGCTAATTTTTGCTCTCCCGAAACTAATTTAAATTGACTAAATTTAAAATCATTCGATTTTAAATCGAAGGTAACTTTATTAGGATTTAATTCATCAGGATTAATATCCCAAACATTCTCTTTAAATTTAAAGGATGATTTTTCTAAACCAACTACAGATTTTCCTACCGGATTAAATGTATAGAAAAAATCGAGATTAAAATCTTCATTTTTTTTCTTGCCCCCCGCAAAAATAGATTTAAAATACAAAGTATCATTTTGATTTAAACTCAATAAGTTTAATTTCGAAACATTGTAATATTTTGTATTGATTTCAGATGCTGTTAAATGCGAATTATAAAGTGGATTTTGATTATCTGTTCTTAACAAAAGATCTTTTATCTCATTGCCATAAACATCAATTTTAGGTGATGAAATAGTCAGTTTTAATTGATTTTGATTCGCTTTTACTCTTCCTTTGACTTTCGTGTTATCATCAATAGATATATCAGGAAAAAATACTGTAATAATTTGATTATAAATAGTAAAATTAAAATCTAAAAATTGATTTGGTTGAACAATATAAGGAGTATAGTTTGTATAAATACTACCCAAGGCATTTTGAGCAACTGGCAACAATTCTGAAAAAGAAAAATTACCAGAGAGGTACCCATTTGCAATGTCTTTAGAGGACACTTCTATTCTCTTTACATTATTTTTTAAAGAAGAGGTTAAATCAAATTCTTTAAAAATATATTGTTCTTTTTGGTTCGTGTATGAAATGTTATTGAAAGTTGCTTTTCCTGTAATATTATCAAACGTATTTCCTTCTAAATCTAATTCAACTTGACCTTTTAAAACAGCAATACTATCTCTTGTAAAAAGATTTGTTTCTTTTAAATTAAGATATTCAATATCAGATTTAAAATCGAATTTATTTATTTCTGATGATAAATCTGCCAAACCAGTAAACTCCATTTTAAAGTTTTCATCATCAATTCTTAAATCTCCATCAAACTTATTGTTTTGATATTGCCCATTTGCATCAATCGAATTATATACATAGTTCTTAAAATTGAGTTCAGAAACTTTACCGACAAACGAAGTATTAATGTTTTCTAATTTAAAACCACTTCCTATTACATCACCTTTTAAAGAGGTTTTTCCAAATAACGGACTGTTTAATAATGCACCAATATTTAATTTGATTAGCTCTATTTCTCCATTGTAACTGGCATAATCAATGTCATCAATGTTTAAGATTTGTAAATCTGAAACAATGCCTCCTATTTTTGAGTTTAAATTTACATTAGCATCAATTTGTTCTGGAGTAACAAGTACTAACCCTTCGGCCGTAAACTCTCCGAATTTTCTAAATTCTGTTGGCAATCTTTTTCCTAAAACATTGGGAAATATTGCTTTTAACTCATTATAAGATGCTGTAACATTTTTTAGATCGCCTTTAAAAACAAACCCCCTTTCAAAGTTAACTGCATTTACAAATTCTAAATCTCCAATTATTTTAATACCTTTTTTTGATTTTAAATTGAGTTTGTTTAGTTGAAAATTATTTAATTTTCCGTCTAAGTAACCTGAAAAATTAACTTCATCATTACCACTTAACTCACTATAATATCTATTTAAATCTGACACTGCAATTTTACTCTTATCAAAAATTGCTTTAATATTTACCTTATCATTAAATGATGCCAAATCTTTCCTTTTGTAGGTAAAATCAATATCTGCTTTAATATGAGATTTTCTTGTTTTCAATCTGGTATTTTTAAAATGCATTGCGGTTTTAGAGTAAGAAAAATCTGTTGTTAAACTAGCAACCTCTAAACCCATATTATCTGCAAAATAAAGCCCCCTTATTTTAGCAAAAAAGTCTGGCCCATAAATAAGCATATCTTGTAAGCTTCCTCCTATATTTTTTGCTGAAAAAGAAATCGGCTTTTTGTTGTTAAAATTAATTAACTTATAATGTAAATCATTTAGGTAAACGTTAGAAGACCTCAAAGTAAAAGGTTTAGCCAAAGAATCTTTAGGAGAACTCTCACCAAAACTATCTATAAAAATAGCCATATTATCATCCGTGTCCCCTTTATAAGTTTTCATATAAACATAAGCTCCATCAATAGAAACACTTCCAAGATTGACTTCATTGTTTAAAACTTTTTTTGCATTTAAAAGAGAGGTATTAAGATTTTTTACAAAAATTAAAGTGTCTTGGTGATGGTCCTTAATTTCAACCCCTTTTAACTGAATATTTCCTAAAAAAGATAAATCTATTTTTTTAATAGAAATGGATGTGTTAAAATTTTTTCTTAATTTTTGAGTAGCGTAATTTGCTAATTTCGATTGAACTGCTGGAACAGAAAATAAAACACTCAACAATAAAAAGAAGAGTACAAAGTACCCTAACCATTTCAATATTTTTTTTCCAACTTTTTTGATAACTTTTATTTATTTTAATTTTTAGAATAATCTGATATGCGAATCAAAAATATTGCCAATTACTACAAAGAACGTGCAAATTTAATAAAGTATTAAATTTCTATTCTTAAAAAAGAGAGACAACATAAAATTATTCTTAATTTTGTCTTTAATTACTATTTTAATGAAAAAACCTGTTTATATATTAGGGATTGAATCTTCATGCGATGACACCAGTGCTTCTATAATTTGCAACGCAAAAGTAATAAGCAATATTGTTGCAAATCAAGAAATACACTCAAAATATGGTGGGGTTGTTCCTGAGTTAGCGTCTAGAGCACATCAACAAAATATTGTTCCTGTTGTGCAACAAGCAATTGAGCAAGCGAATATTACTAAAGAAGATTTATCTGCAATCGCATTTACCCGCGGTCCGGGATTAATGGGATCTTTGTTAGTGGGTACTTCTTTTGCTAAATCATTGGCTTTAGGTTTAAAAGTTCCATTAATTGATGTAAACCACATGCAAGCCCATATTTTATCACATTTTATTGAAGATGCTACTAATAAAACACCTCCTTTTCCTTTTATTTGTCTCACGATTAGTGGTGGACACACTCAAATTGTAAAAGTAACTGATTACTTTAAAATGGACGTTTTAGGAGAAACAATTGATGATGCGGTTGGTGAAGCTTTTGATAAATCGGCTAAAATCTTAGGATTAAAATATCCTGGCGGACCTTTAATTGATAAGCATGCTAAATTAGGAAATCCAAAAGCGTTCCCTTTTACAAAACCAAAAGTAGGCGATTTAAACTTCAGCTTTAGCGGATTAAAAACCGGAATTTTATACTTTATTCAAAAACAAGTAAAAATTAACTCAAAATTTATAGAAGAAAATTTAAATGATATTTGTGCATCCATCCAATATACAATTGTGGAAATTTTAATGGACAAATTAAAAAATGCTGTAAAACAAACTGGAATTAAACATATTGCAATTGCTGGTGGAGTTTCCGCCAATTCTGAAATTAGAAATCGATTACAATTAGCCGAAAAACATTTCGGGTGGACAACTTACATTCCGAAATTTGAGTATACAACAGATAACGCTGCAATGATTGCAATTACTGGATATTTAAAATATTTAAACAACGATTATTCTAATGTTGCTGTTACAGCAAAAGCACGTTTAAAAGTTACAGAATAATCTATGATAAATTTTAAAAAAAGACTCTTGTTTAATGTCCACTATTTTGTTTCATGGATTGTTTATTTTGTTTTTTTACGCCTTTTCTTTTTACTTTACCATATTGACAAAACAAAAGAGCTAGGCCTTTTTACTGTAATCAAAACATTTTTGTACGGACTACAATTAGATATCGCTTTTACTGCATACCTATCTATTATTCCGTTTTTATTAATGATATTAACTGTCTTTATCAACTCAAAAAAAATTGGAGCAATTATAAAATGGTATTCTTCAATACTATTAGTTTTCATTAATTTACTTTTACTTATTGATGCCGGGTTGTATCAATCTTGGGGAGTTCGTTTAGACACAAGTATACTTCCCTATTTAAACACACCTGAATTAATGGTCGCCTCTGTTTCTAGCTTTCAATTAATTTCTGGTATACTTTTTTGGGTATTACTTTCTGTTACATGTATTAAAATATGTAAAACCATTATCAACAAAAAAATAAAAAAAGTAAGAGTTAGCCATTGGATACAAATACCTGCTTTCTTATTAATAACCGCAAGCTTAATTATTCCTATACGAGGTGGGTTTCAAACGATACCAGTTAACCAAAGTAATGTATATTTTTCTAATCAAATGTTTGCAAATCATGCTGCAATAAATTTTACATGGAATTTTTTCAATACACTTACACATAAAATTGATGGTAAAAATCCGTATAAATATTTTGATGATGAAGTTGCTCAAAAAATTATCAATAAAAATAGAACCAAACTTTTAACAGCAAATACAGATAGCATTCTAAACACTCCAAAACCAAACGTAATTTTAATTTTTTGGGAAGGATTAACCGCGAAAGTTGTTGGATCTTTGGAGGGAGAACCAACGGTTACACAAAACTTAAATAAACTTTCTGAAGAAGGTATTTTATTTACAAACTTTTATGCAAATGGAGACAGAACAGATAAAGGAATTCCTGCAATTTTAAGTGGTTATTACCCTCCGCCAATAAAAAGAATTATGAGAATGCCTCATAAAACAAGGAGCTTACCAATGTTGCCTCAAAAAATGATTGATTTGGGATACAAAACATCTTTTTATTATGGTGGTGACTTAAATTTCGGTAATATGAATACGTATTTACGAAATGCTGGAATTACAAATTTTGTAGATGGAAATGAGTTCGATAAAGAGGATTGGAATTCTAAATGGGGAGCTCACGATCATGTTTTGATGAATCGTTTATCTAAAGATTTAGAAGGTGAACAACAAACACCTTTTTTTAAAATTGCTTTAACGTTAAGTAGTCATGAGCCTTATCAATTTCCTGATGAATATAAATTTGGAAAAGATAATGAGGATAATAAATTTAGAAGTTCTCATGCATACACAGATAAAACAATTGGTAAATTCATTGAATCGGCAAAAAAACAACCTTGGTATAAAAATACTTTAATTGTTATTATGGCTGACCATGGACATAGTTCTCCTCAACATGAAGGGCCGTTTAATGCTCCGATACGATTTAAAATTCCAATGTTATGGTTGGGTGGTGCAGTTCATAAACCTGGTTCAAAAATCGATAATTTTTCTAGTCAAGTAGATTTTCCTTACACATTGCTAAATTTATTAAAAGCAAATAATTCTGATTTTACTTTTAGTAAAAACATCTTTAATACATCTGATCATCAATATGTGCATTATCTTTTTAACAAAGGTTTTGGTACAATTACAAAAAACGGAGCTTATATCTATGATTACGTCAGTAAAAAAGCCATTTTAGAAAAAGGCAAAGAAACGATAAAATTAGATTCTTTAGGAAAAGCTATTTCTCAAAATGCTTTCCAAGATTTTATGGACAGAAAATAGATGTTTTTCACTCTTAATATTCTTAAGCAAAAAAACCAGACTTAGTAGATTTCTGTGTAGTTTTTTTTTACAAAGTTATATCATTACAAATATTTTAACTAGTATTCCAAACCAATAACATCTCTAACAGAATCTATGGTTTTAATCAAATTCTTAGAGAACTGGAAAGTCATAAAATCACTTTCTTTTTTATTGTTTCTTAAAAGACTATTGAAATGTTCGATTTCAAAATTATAACCGATGGATTTGGTGTTAAAATCAATAGTTTCTTCTTTACAATTTTTTAAAATGGTGATTGTTGAGGGTTCATGAAAACGAGAATTTATTTTTACCACTGCATTGTCAAAAGTAAAAATGGCATGCGTTGGTGTTTGCTCTAATAGAGAACTTTTTAAAATTGCTTTTGCATCCTTATAATTAAAAGTGATATTACATTCTGAGTCTGCTCCGTTTTCAAAAAAAGTAGCATCTGCATCAATCGTATCAGGTTCACCTAAAGTAGCTAATGCCGAAAAAATTGGGTAAATACCAATATCTAATAAACTACCTCCACCAACTTCTTTTTTAAAAACCCTACTATTTGTATTGTATTTGTTGTAAAAACCAAAATCTGCTTCAAGTTCTTTCAATTTACCAAACTTTTCACTTTTAACAATGTTTAAAACATATTGAAAATGCGGTAAAAAATACGTCCACAATGCTTCCATTAGCAAAACATTATTTTCTTTGGCAACAGTAATCATTTCAGTAACTTCTTGCAGATTCATCGCAAAAGGTTTTTCACATAAAACTGATTTTTTGTTTTGTAAACAAAGTATTGTATGTTCTTTATGAAAACTATGTGGCGTTGCGATATAAATAGCATCAACCTGAGTATCTTTAGCTAAATCTAAATATGAATTATAGGCTTTTTTTGCGCTGTACTTTGTTGCAAACTCATCAGCATTTTGCTTACTTCTGGATGCTACAGCAAATAGTTCTGCATTTTCTACAGTTGCTAAATCAGTAGCAAATTTATTAGCTATTTTACCAAGACCGATAATTCCCCAACGTATATTTCTTATGTTATTACTTTTCAACTACAATTGTTTTATCAAAATTAAAATAACCTAATAAGAAGAATAAAATTATTAAAGAAACTACATGAGTAATACTTAAGGAAACATCATTTAAAATATCATAAGAAATTTTAAAAATCACTACCGAGGTTATGATTAAAGTAATTTTGCTTTGTTTACTTATAGATTTAAAAACAAACAATAAAGAGAAAAATGAAACCAAAATACAACCTATAAAGTTTAACCATAAATAACTAATAATTGGATCTAAACCTTGCACTTCTAAATTATAGATTCCGAAGTAAAAAATTAAACAAATTAACACCTGCGTAATTAAAGCTGCTTTAAAAACAGCATTCCCATCTACTTTTTTAAAGAAAAATGCAAGTAAGAAAATCCCTAAAACGTTTCCATAGAAAATAGAACCAATAATATTTACCAACTGAATTAAATTATCGAATAAATTAGCCACACAAGCCACCGAAATGGCAATTAATCCCCAAACCAAAGTAAACCATTTAGAGGCCTTTACATAATGTTCTTCGCTTTTATGTTCTTTTACATTTCGTTTATATAAATCAATCGCAGTTGTACTTGCCAATGCATTTAATTCTGATGCGGTAGAAGACATTGCTGCAGATAAAATTACCGCTAATAAAAGGCCAATTAAACCTCTTGGTAAATTGTTTAAAATAAAGTGAATAAATACATAATCTTTATCATTAGATTCTATTTTATCTATTGATTTTTCATCCACTTTTTTTATAATTTTTTTAGCTGCTGCTTTTAACGCTAAGTCCTTTGCATTTAACTCTAAAATCCTCTCTTTTTCTTCAAGCTGAAACCCGTCAGAAAACAACAACCTTTTATCATTTTCTATATTCACATGTTCATCCTCTAGTGCTCGATATTCTACTAAAAATTTAGAATTTGCAATTGCGTCATTTGCCGTTGGGTTGAAGTTTAAAGGAGAAGTATTAAATTGATAAAACACAAAAACCATAACACCAATTAACAAAATAAAAAACTGCATTGGCACTTTCAATAATCCGTTAAAAATTAAACCCAACTGACTCTCTCTTATAGATTTACCCGATAAATAACGCTGCACCTGACTTTGATCTGTACCAAAATACGACAACATTAAAAATGTTCCTCCAAGAACACCAGTCCAAACCGTGTATCTATTACTTAAATCAAAAGAAAAATCTAAAACTTCCATTTTATTACTTGCACCAGCAATTTCCAATGCATTAGTAAACGTAATATTTTCCGGAAGCTGACTCATAATCATAAAAAACGCGATTAACATTCCAATAAAAATGATGATCATTTGTTGTTTCTGAGTTACATTTACTGCCTTTGTTCCTCCGGAAACAGTGTAAATAATAACCAAAAAACCGATAATAATATTCAACGTTAATAAATCCCAACCTAAAACTGACGATAAAATAATTGCAGGTGCAAAAATGGTAATTCCTGCTGCCAAACCTCTTTGAACCAGAAATAAAATTGCAGCTAAACTTCTAGTTTTTAAATCGAATCGTCCTTCTAAAAACTCATATGCTGTATAGACTTTTAACTTGTGATAAATAGGTATAAAAACTACACAAATAATCACCATTGCAATGGGCAATCCGAAGTAAAACTGAACAAACCCCATTCCGCTATGAAAAGCTTGTCCTGGAGCAGATAAAAACGTTATGGCACTCGCTTGTGTTGCCATTACAGATAAACCAATCGTCCACCATTTTGAGTCATTTCCTCCTTTAATGTAGTCAGTAACATTGTCGTTTTTTCTAGTTACGTAAGTTCCGTAAGCAACAATAAAAATTAGTGTAATAGATAAAATAATCCAATCTACGGCGTGTAATTTACTTTCTATCTCCATCAATTAAACTGTAAAATAATTAGAGATAAAATAAAACATAATCATATAAACGATATTGGCTATTAAAACTAATGAATACTCTTTTTTCCACGTATATTTTTGTTCTTTCATTCTATTATATTTTACTTTTGACACTGTTTCATGCATTTGATACTTGCTTTTTTTATTTCGAAAAAGAATAAAATAAAGCTCAAATAAATCGCTAAATGAGGATTGAGCTTCTTTGCTTAATTTCTGTAATTTCGTGTTTAAACAACTCTTATTAAGTCAGAGGTTACTTTAAAAAATTGCATGACTAACTTTGAAACCTTATTACTTTTAAACTTTACTCTTCCTTTCCAACAGATAACAAATTAGCAAATAATTTATAGGCTCCAGAAACTCCAGCAGGCAATTCTCTAAAGAAACTTAAACCTGTGTAAATATAATTTCCCTTGCCATATTTAGCTATTAATAAACTTCCATTTTTCGCAGTTTCGCCTTTATCATTCATTGATAAAATTGGCGTATATTCTTTACTCCAAGAATCCGGAAAATACAAACCGCGCTCTTGTACCCAACCTTTAAAGTCTTCCTCATTAATTTTATTCGGGAAATTTAAAAGTGAGTTATTTCTGTCTAAAATTCTAACTTCTGAAAACTCATCGGTAACTCTATCTCTCGATAGTTCTAATGAAAATGGCGCACCAACATTTACACCTCTATTTGTGTTATATTGTACAATCATATTCCCTCCTTTTTCTAAATATTCAAGCAAAAACTTCTGTTTAAACTTGAGCTCTTTTACCACATTATAAGCTCTAACACCTATAACAATAGCATCATATTTTAATAAATTTTGGCCATTTATTTCTAAAGGATTTATGTTCTCTACAGAATAACCAATCTGACGTAAACTTTCTGGAATTGCATCACCTGCTCCTTTTATATAACCAATCTTATCGCCTACTTTTTTAATATTTAAACGAACAATTTTAGCTTCAGATTTTAATAAAACAGATTGTTTAGGAATGTGATTGTAATCAATCTCAACCAACTCCTTTTTGTAAGTTTTCCCCTCAGAAACGGCTATTACTTCTAACTTTCCTTCAGACTGATTTTTAGGAGGAGTTACTGAAAAAGCAACTGTTTGTTTATCTTTTTTCTGATCAATATTAAAAATAATTTCTTTAGGTGACACGATCCAATTTTCTGGAACTTTCAAACTCACTTTTCCACTTACAAAATTATCACCAGCCCTTACCTCTAAATTAATATTTTTAGGGATGCTATCAGAAAAAATAAGCACCTTATTTTTTAGTTTAGTAGTTATTCTTGGCAGAATTTCAAAAGGTTCATAAATTTCTCCTTTATCTCTCTCTGAATACCTCACAACAACATTTTTCGAGATTGTTATTGGTAAATAATTTATAACAAGGTTAAAATCTACGTTAACTACTCTAGGCGTTTGCGGTTTCCCTATCAATTCCTGGTTATCTACTTTATACATTCCTAAAGAGGACTCTTTCTTTAACCAATATGGATCTGAAAATATATTTGTATTTAGTAAAATCTGTTCTTTGAAATTTAGCTTTTTATTTTGCTCTAAATCAAAACCCTTATAAATTATTTTTTTATCAAGCGTAGATGTAATAGACGTTAATATTATGGGAACATTACTTCTGTTTAATACTTCAAAATTAACTTCTGCTTTAGAGTTTGGTGTTCCAGAAGAACTTACTGCAGAAACTTCTAAATACAAACCTAAACAAGCTTCAATAATTATTTTAATTTGTTTTTCCTTAATCACTCTCCAATGATCGTCTTCTAATTTTTGAATCAATAGATATGCTTCCATCAATTGAGGTAAATGTTTTGAAGGATTTATAAAATCGAAATTATTTTCAACTTCATATAAAATATCACCAATTTCTCCACCATTTGCTATACGATTCCAAGTGGTATTTATACCTGAAAAAATATCTGTTTTATCTTTTAAAGGAGCTCCTTTTAATAACTCAGCATATTCAGTTTGTTCTCCTCTTGTTGTTAACCTGCCAAAACCTTGGCATAAATGTTGGCTACTTGCCATTGAAGCGAGCTCGTTGTTGGAAAGTCCTTTTAGCGGATAATACACCCCAATATCAAATTTAGTAAAATCTTTCGCTGCTGCTTTAAATTTTGATTTATCACTATAAAACCAAGAAGAAGTATTTTGAAACAAACGTTTGGGTTGCCAAACACTTGTATACTTTAGCTGATCCGTATACTTTGTTTTATCAATTGCAAGATCAAAGGCTTCAACACTTAACATAGCAGAAGCTGTGTGATGACCATGTGTTGTTCCGGGAGTTCTATGGTCAAATCTATTAATAATTACATCTGGCTTAAAGGTTCTAATTGCCCAAACAACATCACCTAAAACTGCTTGTTTATCCCAAATCTCCAGAGTCTCATCTGGATGTTTAGAATATCCAAAATCATTTGCTCTACTAAAAAGCTGTTCCCCTCCATCAACTCTTCTTGCAGCTAATAATTCTTGTGTTCTAATTACCCCTAATAATTCTCTAATTTCTGGACCAATTAAATTCTGACCTCCATCACCCCTTGTTAGTGATAAATAACCCGTTCTTGCCTTTACCTTATTTGCCAGATAAGCAATTAGCCGTGTATTTTCATCATCTGGATGCGCAGCAATATATAAAGCAGTTCCCAGAAAATTAAGCTTTTGAAGTTTCTCATAAATCTGATTTGATGTTAACTTTTGAGGCTTTTGAGCGAATAAACTCAATGATATTAAAAAAAATAAAAATCTAAATATTGTGTTTTTCTTCATTTGATTAGATTGGTCTTGTCTACAAAAATAGTTTTTTTCTGTCCGAAAAAATTGAATTAACATAATTATAACGTTTATCAATTCATCAAAAAAATGGTAATAACCTGTTGATAAAATAATTTTAAAAGTCACTTATTTAGAATATATTTGTAAAACAAACAAAGAAAAGACACTACATGAAATTTATTGTATCTAGTTCGCAATTATTAAAACAATTACAAGTTTTAGGAGGCGTTATAAATAGCAACAACACATTACCCATTTTAGATAACTTTTTATTTGAATTATCTGAAAATGAACTAAAAGTTTCTGCATCAGATTTAGAGACAACTATGAGTTCTGTAGTTGATGTGGAGAGTGAAAGTTCTGGTTCTATAGCAGTATCTGCTCGCTTATTATTAGATACTTTAAAAACATTTCCTAATCAGCCTTTAACATTTAAAACAGAGGGAGAAAACACGATTGAAATTAGTTCTGATCAAGGTAAATATGATATGGCTTATTTTGGTGGAGATGAATTTCCAAAGTCAGTTTCTTTGCCATCCCCGAGTAAAACAATTATACCTGCAAATATTTTAGGAACTGCTATTTCCAAAACAATATTCGCTGCTGGAAACGATGATTTACGCCCGGTGATGAGTGGAGTATTTTTTCAATTTAGTTCACAAAGTTTAACCTTTGTTGCAACAGACGCTCATAAATTAGTAAAGTACTCAAGAACGGATGTTACTGCAGATCAAACAGCAGAGTTCATTATGCCAAAGAAACCTTTAAATTTATTAAAAGGAATTTTAGGTGGCTCTGATAGTGAAGTTACAATAGAATATAATGACGCAAACGCTAAATTTACTCTTGATAATATCGTTTTAGTCTGTCGTTTAATTGATGGAAAATACCCTAACTACGAGGCTGTAATACCCAAAGAAAACCCAAATAAATTAACCGTTGATAGAGCTTCTTTCTTAAACTCTGTGAGACGTGTTTCTATTTTTTCTAGTAAAACAACTCACCAGATTCGTTTAAAAATGGCGGGTACAGAACTAAATATTTCTGCTGAAGATTTAGATTTCTCTAACAAAGCTGATGAACGTTTAAGTTGCGACTACCAGGGCGATGATATGCAAATTGGTTTTAACTCTCGTTTTTTAAGCGAAATGTTAAACAACTTAAATTCTAACGAAGTTTTAATCGAAATGTCTTTACCAAATAGAGCAGGAATTTTAACACCTATCGACGGTACAGATGAAGGTGAACAAGTGACAATGCTTGTGATGCCAGTTATGTTGAATAATTAACACATAGTGTGTGTTTTTGTATTAGATTTCACATTAATATTTAAGTAGGACTCTATAATTTAATAAGACCACAACTTTTAAGTTGTGGTTTTTTGTTTACATTTATCAAATGAATTTCTTAGCTCATTTATACCTATCACAAAACAATATCAATATTATGATTGGCAATTTTATTGCAGATCATATTAAGGGTAATAATTATAACAGTTTTTCGAAAGAAATTCAGCAAGGTATTTTTTTACATAGAGAAATTGATACTTTCACAGATGCTCACCCAGCTGTTAGAAAAAGTAAAAGGCGTTTACATGAGCGCTATAATCATTACGATGGTGTAATTATTGACATTTTTTATGATTATTTTTTAGCAAAAAATTGGTCAAATTATTCAGTGATTCCTTTAGATATATACACACAATCTGTTTACCTTTTACTTGAGGATACATCATCGCAATTACCTATAAAATCTCAGCAATTTATAAAATATATGATTGAATATAATATCCTTTTCAATTATCAATTTGAAGAAGGAATTGCTAAAGTTTTGAACGGGATGAACAAAAGAACAAAAGGTAAATCTCAAATGAATTTAGCTATTGAAGATTTGAAGAACTTAGAATTAGACTTAGAATCAGATTTTATCATTTTTTTCAAAGATCTAATAGAATTCACTAATCAAAAAATTAAAAATAAAATATGAGGAAACTAATTTTATTATTTGGACTTTCCATACTATTAGCAAACTGCAAAACATCAAAAGAGAAAGGTTTAATAGTTGATAAAGCCATGGTTGTTTCCGCTAGACAAGAAGCCTCTAAAATTGGTGCTGTTATCCTTAAAAAAGGTGGAAACGCCTATGATGCGATGATTGCAACACATTATGCTTTAGCTGTTGTGTATCCTGTTGCAGGTAATATTGGTGGTGGTGGTTTTATGGTTTATCGATCCAATGATGGTAAAACTGGCGCTTTAGATTTTAGAGAGAAAGCTCCAATTACTGCCCATAGAGATATGTATTTAGATTCTTTAGGCAATGTTGTTAAAAACAAAAGTACTTTAGGAGCAAATGCCGTTGGAATTCCTGGCTCTGTAGCCGGTACTTTTGAAGTGTATGAGAAATTTGGAACTTTACCCTTCAAAGAGTTAATTCAGCCCTCAATTGATTTAGCTAGAAACGGATTTAAAGTAACAGAAAAACAAGCAAATTCTATAAATAGTGGTACAAAGAAAATTAGTAAAGTAAATAATTATAAAACTTTATTTCAAAAAGAATGGAAAAAAGGAGACTTACTGAAACAGGAGGAGTTAGCTCAGACTTTAGAAAGGATTCGTGATTTTGGAAAAGACGGATTTTACAGAGGAGAAACAGCTGATTTATTTGTAAATTACGTAACTGATTTAGGTGGAATTGTTTCCAAACAAGATTTAGAAAAATACGAAGCAATTTGGAGAAAACCCATATCTTTTTATTACAAAAATCATAAAATAATTTCGATGACTTTGCCTGCAAGTGGTGGAATTTGTTTAGCACAAATCTTAAAATCTATAGAGCCTTTTGATTTGTCTAATATTAATCATAACTCAACTAAATACGTTCAATTATTAACAGAAGCAGAGAGAAGATCTTATGCCGATAGAGCAAACTTTTTAGGCGATATTGATTTTGTAAAAGTACCTATTGACAGTTTAACAGATACCAATTATATCAATCAAAGAATGGCTTCTTTTTCTTGGGATAAAGCAACGCATTCATCAGAAGTTTCACATGGGAAAGTATTAGGGTATGAAAGCAACGAAACTACGCACTACTCTATTGTAGATCAATTTGGAAATGCTGTTTCTGTAACCACGACTCTAAATACGGGTTACGGCTCAAAAGTATTAGTTAAAGGCGCAGGTTTTTTTTTAAATAATGAAATGGATGATTTCAGTAGTAAACCTGGTGTACCAAATGTCTATGGTTTAATCGGTTCTGAAGCTAACTCGATTGCATCAGAAAAACGAATGCTAAGTTCGATGACACCAACAATTATAGAAAAAGATGGCAAATTAAAAATGGTATTAGGAACTCCCGGAGGATCAACTATAATTACTTCAGTTTTACAAAATATTTTAAATGTTGTAGATTATAATATGGGTATGCAAGAATCTGTAAATCAACCTAGGTTTCATCATCAATGGTTACCAGATGTAATTAAAATGGAGCCTAATGGATTTAAAACAGCAACTAAAAGAAAACTTAATACTTTAGGTTATGAAATTTTAGAAAAAAACTCTTTAATAATTGGTAAAGTTGATGCTATTCTCGTTTTACCTGATGGAAAGTTAGAGGGTGGTGCAGATAAAAGAGGCGATGATACTGCTGTTGGGTTTTAATTAACTATCAGTAAAAATAAAAACTTTGAAACTTAAAAAAATGCAAACACAACCTTTCCATTTAGCAATTCCTGTAAAAGATTTAGAGAAATGTAGAAGTTTTTATAAAGATATTTTAAACTGCGAAGAAGGCAGAAGCTCTGAACATTGGGTAGATTTCAATTTCTTTGGACATCAATTAGTTATTCATCAAAAAGATAATTTTACCCCTTGTAGAATCTCTAACCTTGTTGATGGACATGATGTACCTGTTCCTCATTTTGGAGTTGTTTTAACTTGGAATAATTGGCATAACTTGGCGAAAAAATTAAAAACTACTGAAATAGAATTTGTTATTAAACCATGTATTAGGTTTAAAGGAAAAGTTGGTGAACAAGCTACAATGTTTTTTAATGATCCTGAGAATAACGCTTTAGAATTCAAAGCTTTTAAAAATCTGAGTCAATTATTTGCGAAATAATGCAATTAGTAGAAACTCATATTGCACAAAAACAAGAAAACGCTATTCGATTCCAAGAATATGGGGTAGGAATTTTTAATATTATCCCCACAAAATCAGGTATTAAAAAGGCCATTAAAAAAGGACTTATTTTTATTGACGACAATTTAGCAACAACCTCTAAATATATTTCTGGTGGAGAAAAAATTGAACTATTTGAATCAGAAAAATCATCAACTTTTGAAAGATTAAAACTCGATTTAGAAGTCTTATTCGAGGATGATTATTTGGCAATTATTTATAAACCAGCAGGGATATTAGTCAGCGGAAATAAATTTATAACAATTGCAAATGGTTTAACTCAAAACCTTAAAAAAAGTAATCAATTTGATGCTTTAAAACCAAAACCTGTTCATCGATTAGATTATCCTACAAGTGGACTTTTATTAGTTGGTAAAACAAGTGCTTCAATTCAAAATTTAAATAAACTTTTTGAAAATAAAAAAATTGAGAAAACCTATTTTGCAGTTACTATTGCCAAAATGAAGAGTAAAGGCTCCATAAGTTCTTCTATTGATAATAAAGAATCATTCACAGATTATGAAGTATTAGAATCTGTAAAATCTGAACGTTTTGAGTTTTTAAACTTAGTTAAACTATCACCAAAAACAGGAAGAAAACATCAACTTAGAATTCATCTGCTATCAATTGGAAACCCTATTTTGGGTGATAAACAATACTTTTTAGAGAATAAAATTTTAAAAGGAAAAGGTTTGTATCTACATGCAGCTTCTTTGGATTTTACACATCCAATTACAAAAGAAAAATTGACTATTTCCAAAGAATTACCGAAAAAGTTTAGAAATATTTTTCGAAATTTATAAAAAGAGTATGAGAGTAAAAAAACGTTTTTCATTTTATTAAATAAAACTGCGCTAAACTCGAATTTAAAGACATATTTTAGATTATTCTTGAGCTTACAAATAGTTTCTTGTTTTAAAAAATGATATTTTAGCTTTTGATTTTTCAACTCACAAAAAATGAAGAAGATTTTTAATTTTATTGGAATTCTTTTATTGCTATTAATTGTTACTGGGAGTCTTTTCTACTTCATAAATAATGAACCTTTACCTGAGGGAAAAAAAGGAAAAGATGCTGATGCATTAGCTATAAAAATGTTCAATGCATTAGATAGTAATGCTTTTGAAAACACCGAAATTTTAAAATGGAGTTTTAGAAATAAGCATTTTTATACATGGAATAAACAAGAAAACATTGTTCATATTTCTTGGGATCAATACAAAGTAACTTTACACACAAAACAGACAGCAAAATCTGAACTTTATATTGATGGAAAACTTTCTAATAACCAAGAATTAATTAATCGAGCTCAAAACTTTTTCAACAATGACTCTTTTTGGTTAATTGCTCATTATAAAATTTTTGATCCAGGAACTGAAAGACGCATTGTAAAACATGATAATAAAGATGCTCTTTTAATAACTTACACTTCTGGAGGTTCCACTCCAGGAGATTCTTATTTATGGATTTTAGATGATAATTATTTACCAACCTCTTTTAAAATGTGGGCAAGCATTATTCCTATTGGTGGGGTTTCTGCAACTTGGTCTAATTTAAAAAACACAAAATCTGGAATAAAATTACCAACTAAACACACACTTTCTTTATTTGGTCTAGAAATACCAATGGGTAACGTAAGAGCTTATAATGAAAAAGCAGACGAATTAGCTCATAAAATTTTGAACGCCATTAAACATGAAAAATATAAGAAAACAGGTTATTTAGAATGGAGTTTTGGAGGTAGAAGACATTTTAAATGGGATAAAGTAAAACATGTTGTAGATGTTTCTTGGGATACAATTTGTGTAAATTTATTTACAAAAGAGATAGAAAAAAGTACTGTTTTTTTCAATGGGAAATTGCAAGAAAAAGCACATTCAACAATCGTTAAAAAAGCTTGGAACATTTTTAATAATGATTCTTTTTGGTTAGTTGCTCCTCATAAATTATTCGAAAACGGAATTTTAAGAAGCATTCAAAAACAAGATGATAAAGACGCTCTTTTAGTAAAGTATACAACTGGTGGATCAACGCCAGGAGATTCTTATCTTTGGACTTTAGATTCTAATTATATGCCCAAAAGTTATAAAATGTTTGTTCCAAGTATGAAAATGAATGGAATTTCTGCAACTTGGGAAGATTGGATTACAACAGAATCAGGAACATTATTACCAACGAATCATAAGTTTTCTAGCGGAAGAAATTTAAGTATGGGAACTATAAAAGGATACAATTAATGACTTCAAAAATATTAGCAAACGGCATAATAAGATCCTTAGGAATTCTTTTAGGAATTTTTCTTTTAAGCTATTTTTTATATGCAATTCAATCTGTAATTATATATATTATAATTGCAGGGATTTTATCATTAATTGCAAGACCTATCATTCTATTTTTAAGAAGAAAATTAAAGTTTCCAAATACAATAGCCGTAGTTTTTACAATGATTTTAATGTTAGGTCTTTTAACAGGTTTAATTGCAATGTTTATACCCTTAATAACAGAACAAGGAAAGAGTTTGTCTTTATTAGAGGTAGATAAATTACAAGAGAATGTTCAACAAATCTTTAATCAAACTACGGATTATTTCTCTTCAAAAGGAATAGATGTATTAGGTGAATTAAAAAATGTAGATTTTGCCTCTCAATTTAAAGAAATTCCAAATTTACTAAACTACGTATTAGGGACTGTTGGATCTTTAAGTGTTGGCTTATTTTCTGTTTTGTTTATCTCTTTCTTTTTTATGAAAGATAGCCAATTACTCAAAAAAGGTTTAATGGCAATTATACCAAACGGAACTGAAGGACGGTTTTCAAAATCATTAGAAACCATTAATGACTTACTATCAAGGTATTTTATTGGGCTATTATTTCAAATTACAATCTTATTCATTTTATACACTGTAATATTATTAATTTTTAATATTGATAATGCTGTCGTTATTGCTTTTTTGTGTGCCTTATTAAACCTTATTCCATACATAGGTCCTATGATTGGTGCTGTTCTAATGTTTGTACTATCGATGATTAGCAATATTGGTTTAGATTTTCAAACAGAAATATTATCAACCTCTTTATGGATATTATTTTGGTATTTAATTGCTCAAATTATAGATAACTTTGCAAGTCAGCCTCTTATATTTTCTAAAACAACAAAATCTCATCCTTTAGAAATATTCTTAATTATCATTATTGGTGGTTTACTTTTTGGAATTTTAGGTATGATCACTGCTATACCCATGTATACTGCATTGAAGGTAATTTTAAAAGAGTTTTTGTCTGAGAACAAAATAGTGAAATCTTTAACCAAAGACATTTAATTTTCATTTGAATCTGACAATATTACATAAAGAAGTTCAGCAATTTATAAATTATAATTTAAAATCTAACGTTACAAAACTAATTTTAAAAGGAAGCCCTTTTGATAATATTTCTATACAAGAATTAGCGAATCAAATTGTTGCAAAACAAAAATCAGAACACAAACTATCTTCATGGTTTACTTGCAAAAACATCTATTATCCGCCAAAAATTAGCATTGAACAAACCTCATCAGAAATTACAGCAAATTATAAATCAAAATTGGTAAAAGGAAATTCTATTATTGATATTACTGGTGGTTTTGGTGTAGATTGTTTTTATTTTTCTAAATACTTTAAAGAAGTTACTCATTGTGAAATTAACGAAGATTTATCAACAATTGTAAAACACAATTATCAACAATTAAAAACAAAAAACATCAGCACTTTTGCTGGTGATGGACTTGAATATATTAGAGAATCTAAAGAAAATTTCGATTGTATTTATATAGATCCATCAAGAAGAAATGACATCAAAGGAAAGGTTTTTTTATTGGATGACTGCTTGCCTAATGTACCAGAAAATATTGACTTTTTATTCTCAAAAACAAATCAAATTCTTATTAAGAACTCACCTATTTTAGATATTACAAATACGATAAATGAATTAAAATTTGTGAAAGAGATTCATATTGTTGCTGCTCAAAATGAGGTAAAAGAACTATTATTTTTATTAGAAAAAGATTACATCGGATCAATAAAAGTTAAAACAATAAATATTGGTAAGAATCATATTCAATCATTTTCTTTTGATTATAGAGAAGAAGTAACATCAGTATATTCAGAACCTCTTACCTATTTATATGAGCCAAATGCTGCTATTTTAAAATCTGGCGGATTTCATCAAGTATCAAAGCAATTAAATGTATTCAAATTGCATCAACATTCCCATTTATATACTTCAGATGACTTAATTAATTTCCCTGGACGAATTTTTAAAATTGAAAATGTAATCTCATATAACAAAAAGAAACTCAAAAATTTATTGCAAGATAATAAGGCTAATATTACCATTCGGAATTTTCCTAAAATGGTGAATCAAATAAGAAAAGAGACAAAAATTAAAGATGGAGGAGATTCTTATTTATTCTTTACAACACTTAAAAGCGAAAGTTTTATTGTTATTTTTTGCAAAAAACAGGTTAATAATGTTAGTCGCTAAAATTATTTTCTTTTAACAACTGAACTCATAGCATTTTGATCAAATATTTTATTTATCAACTTAATTAATAATTTAAGTGTAAGAACTTAAATCACATAAATAAAAAGTCTCTAATTCAGTTTCGAGGCATTTGTTTTTTACCAACTACTTTTTTCATTAAGTTTGTATTGGAAGCATAACTTTCAATTCATGCAAACAATCACCTATCAAGCTCTAAAAATTAATAAAAACACCCAAAATACTATTCAAGATGTTTTGGTTGTAGAAGCTGCATTGCAAATAAACATTAACGCCGAACCTTATACAGTTGTTATGAGAACCCCCAATAATGACAAAGAATTAATAAGAGGTTTGCTTTATGCCGAAGATATTTATAAGAGTGATAAACCTTTAATTTATAAGGTAGAAAAAGAAGATCATAAAATCCCTACAATTATAAATGTTTCTATTACAGAGGATTTATTAGGAAAAGGATATCTTAATAAAAGAACATTACTCTCTGTTTCTTCTTGTGGAATTTGTGGTAAAAGAGAATTAAAAGATATTAAGGTTGATGGAAAAAAACTAACAGCAGCAAATATTTTTCCTATTGATCTAGTGCAAGAAATGCTTTCTAAAATGAATAGTTTTCAGCATACTTTTAAAAAATCGGGAGGAAGTCATGCTGCCGCTATCTTTAATAAAAATTATGAACTTATAAATATTAGAGAAGATATCGGTAGGCATAATGCTGTTGATAAAGTTATTGGAAATTTGTTGATAAATGAATCTTTGAAACAAGCAAACTTCTTAATAGTAAGTGGTCGCGTTTCTTACGAAATTGTGTCCAAAGCATTCATTGCAAGAATACCTGTCATTATTGCCGTTTCGGCTTGCTCTTCTTTAGCTGTAGATTTTGCAAAAGAGTTTGGTATTTGTTTGATAGGATTTACCAGAGAACAAAAAATGACGATTTATTCCAATCCCGCATTTATTAAAGCTAAAATTGATTATGTCTAAAACCCCAAATGAACAACCGCCTGAAAAGCTAACAGGAATTCGTTTAACTGAAGTTCCAAAAACTGCCGTTGGAGTCAAGGCGATTGTTTCTGCTGTAACTCACGTCAAAAATGAAGTTGGTGTTGCTAAAGGAATTCAACTATTGTCAAAAATAAATCAAATAGATGGTTTTGACTGCCCTGGTTGTGCATGGCCAGATCCAGATGAAAAAAGAGCTTTTTTAGCTGAATATTGCGAAAACGGAGCAAAGGCTATTGCTGAAGAAGCTACAAAAAACAAAGTTTCTCCAATATTTTTCACAACAAATTCTGTTCAAGAATTATCTGAATTATCTGATTATGAAATAGGTAAAAGTGGACGAATTACACACCCAATGTATTTGTCAGAAGGAAAAGATAATTACGAAAAAATTTCATGGGAAAACGCATTTAAAATAATTGGAGAAGAATTAAACTCTTTAGATTCTCCCGATGAAGCTATTTTTTACACTTCTGGAAGAACCAGTAATGAAGCTGCATTTTTATATCAATTATTTGTACGTCAATTTGGAACAAACAATTTGCCAGATTGTTCAAACATGTGCCATGAATCTAGCGGAGCTGCTTTATCTGAAACACTAGGAATTGGAAAAGGGTCTGTAACTTTAGATGATTTTAATCATGCTGATTTAGTGATCGTTATTGGACAAAACCCAGGAACAAATCATCCAAGAATGCTAAGCGCCTTGAGTGATACTAAAAAACAAGGAGGTAAAATAATTACCATAAACCCATTACCAGAAGTTGGATTAATGAATTATAAAGACCCACAAAACCCCTTAAAATGGATTGGTTCTGGACAACAATTGACAGACTTATTTCTTCAAGTTAAAATAAATGGTGATGTTGCTTTGCTTAAAATCATCTTAAAATTGATGAAAGAAAAAGAAGATGATGAACCTAATTCTGTCTTCAATCATCAATTCATTAAAGAAAAAACAGCAGGTATAGATGCACTTCTAAAAGATTTAGATTTGTATTCTATTGAGGAACTATTACCTCAAACTGGATTAAAATTATCCGAAATTAAAGAAACAACCGAACTTATCATCAACAATGAAAACATTATTATTTGTTGGGCAATGGGCTTGACACAGCATAAAAATGCAGTTGATAATATTCGTGAACTTGTAAATATTTTACTTCTAAAAGGAAGTATTGGTAAAAAAGGAGCAGGAACTTGTCCTGTTCGTGGACACTCAAATGTTCAAGGAGACAGAACAATGGGGATTTGGGAAAGACCAAAGGCATCTTTTTTAGATAGCTTAGAAAAAGAATTCAAATTTAAAGCTCCACGAAAACATGGTTTTGATGTTGTCGAAGCCATTGATGCTATGTACAAAAAGAAAGCAAAGGTATTTTTTGGAATGGGTGGAAATTTTATTTCTGCAACTCCAGATACCTCATTTACAGCAAAAGCTTTACGTAATTGTAATTTAACAGTGCATGTATCAACCAAACTAAATAGAAGTCATTTAATTACAGGTAAAAGTGCTATTATATTGCCATGTTTAGGTAGAACAGAAAAAGATTTTCAAGAAAATAAAGAACAATTTGTTTCTGTCGAAAACTCCATGGGCGTTGTTCATCAATCAAAAGGAACATTAAAACCATGTTCTAAAGAATTATTAAGTGAACCTGCTATTGTTGCTGGTGTTGCCAATGCAACTCTAAAAAAATCTACTACAAATTGGTCTAAATTAATTTCTAATTACGATTTGATTCGAACTAAAATTGAGGCTACAATTCCCGGTTTTGAAAACTATAATGAGCGTATAAGAATCAAAGGTGGTTTTTATTTACCAAACAATGCTCGTAAAAGCGATTTCACTCCTACTAAAACTGGTAAAGCAAATTTTAGTGTTAATAAACCTTCAGAAATTGAGTTAGACAAGCACCAATTTATGATGATGACCATAAGAACTCACGACCAATACAATACGACTATTTATGGTTTAAACGACCGATATAGAGGTGTATTAAATGAAAGACGAATTATTTTTATGAATGAAAATGACATGAAATTATTACATTTAAAAAAACTAGATGTAGTAGATATAACAAGTCATTTTAAAAATGAGAAAAGAGAGGCAAAAGGTTTTTTAGCCGTTCCATATAATATTCCCAAACAATCTACTGCTACTTATTTCCCAGAAGCAAATGTATTAGTACCTTTGAAAAGTAAAGCAGACATAAGTAATACGCCTGCCTCTAAAACTGTAATTATTACGATTAAAAAAAGATAAATTCTTCAAATGAAAAAGTATATTTTTTTATTTACGCTTCTTATTTCAAACCAGTTTATATTTTCACAAACAAAAGAAATTCCTAAAAAAAATAGTCAAAAAGGATTTGCAAAAATAGATTTCCTTTCGATTGACATGCCCATTACAAGTATTCCAAATGAAAAGAATATGGGATATACAGGAATACATTACAACTTACTCTTTAAAAATTCGTTTTATACAGGTCTCGGTATTTATGGATCTGTAAGCGGATACAGAGGTGGATTTTTTACATTAGGTGTGAACGCAGGTATTAAAAAATATTTTACTAGTGATTTTTATTTAGATACTGGTTTTCATTTTGGTGGTGGCGGGGGAGCGGGTGCACCTGATGGTGGTGGTGCATTTATTTTACCTCATTTTAATTTAGGCTATCATTTTAAAGACTTTTCTCTAAATAGTGGTTGGAGTTATGTTAACTTTTTTGATAAAGGACAAATCAAAAGTCATCAATTAAATTTAAGTATTGAAATTCCTTTAGATTTTGAGTATGCTAATAATAAAACTGCTGAAAAAGAGATAAGCATTGATAATTTTAAAAATACTGATTGGAATCAAAAACCTAAAAGAAATTCTTTGATGGTACATTTAAATAACCTAAAAATAAATGGAAACACACAAGGGATTAATAACGGAAAAACTATTAAACTAGCTGGATTTGAACTTACTTCATACACCAATAAAAAGTGGTTTACATTTTTAAAATTAGATGGAGCTTATGATGGTATCAGAGCAGGTTACATGGATGTCATTTTAGGTGGAGGATATCACTTATCAATGAATAGAAACAAAACCAACATTTTAGCCAAATTTGGAATTGGTGCAGGTGGCGGTGGTGGTGTGGACACAAAGGGAGGTTTTTTATTATATCCAGATATTTCGATAGAACAACAAATATTTAAAGATATATATATATCTTTAAATAAAGGTTATCTGCTAACACCTAATAAACATTTCTATACTTCTAGTTTTGGAATTGGAATTAAATACTATTTAGAACGAAATGGAATAATATCAAATAATAATTATTTTACACGAGGAAAATTTAAAGGTTTTGATCTGATTGTGAAACAAGACATATATTTAAATGCAAAGAGAATGACTCAAGCAACAGAAAATTTAAATCAAATTTCAGTACAAGTAAATTTAGGTTTAAATAAAAATATATTTGTTGCAGGGCAAACTTCTTTTGCCAATTTTGGGAATGCTGGCGCTTATGCAGAGGGCTTAGTTGGTTTAGGTTTAAAAACAGTTTCTTTATTTAATAACTCAACAACATTTTTTACCCAATTTTTAGGTGGAGCTGCAGGTGGTGGAAATATAAGTACCGGTGAAGGATTAATAATGAAACCTAGTTTAGGATTTGATTATAAGCTATCAAACACATTAAGGCTCAGAACATCGGGAGGTTATGTCAAAGCTAAAGGAGGAGAATTAAGCAGTACTTTTATTAATTTAGGTATAAAGTACAGTATAGCTTTCTTAAAATTAAAATAAGCGCGCCAAGAATGAATCTATGAACAAAATCTTCATAATATAAACTAAGTTTAAATCACTAAATTTTTTAAACAATACCCCTTAAATCTTCTCTTTTTTATTTTTTTAAACAATCGATTACATAATCAATTTCTTCCTTTGTTGTATATTTAGAAAACGAAAATCTAACGGAAGTCTTATTTGTATTACTCTCATTTAAAATTTCTGCTAACACATGTGATCCTTTATTACTTCCACTTTGACATGCACTTCCACCTGAAACAGCAATTCCTGCCATATCTAGACTAAACAAAAGCATATCGTTAGTATATGGAAAACGCACATTTAAAATAGTATAACTACTTTTAGTAAAATTTGATGAAAGTCCATTAAATTGAATTGCGTCTAAAACTCTTTTTAATCCGGAAATAAAATGTTTTTTTAAACCTTCTATATAAATTTTATCTTTCTCTAAATTAGAAACGGCAATACTTAAAGCTTTTTCCATTCCTAAAATAGAGTGCACATTTTCTGTACTTGATCGTGCCCCCATCTCCTGTTCCCCTCCATGAAGCATCGGTAAGATTCCGAATCCTTTTTTAAAATAGGCAAAACCAACTCCTTTTGGTCCATGAAATTTATGAGCACTTGCAACAATAAAGTCAATAGGAGTTTTTTGTAAATCTATAGGATAATGTCCAACAGCTTGAACTGTATCTGAATGAAATAACACATTATTATCCTTACAGATTTCAACAACTTTTTCTACATCTAAAAAATTACCAATCTCATTATTTATAAGCATTAGACTTACTAATGTTTTAGTTGATGAACCAGAAAGTAATTGTTCTAAATGATTTGTATCGACAGTTCCAAATTCATCCAGATCAACATAATCAACAATTATATCGCATGTCTCTTTTAAATGATTACATGTGTGAAGAACTGCATGATGTTCTATTTTAGAGGTAACAATTCTTTTAACTTTTAAGTTTAAAACTGCATTCTGTAAAATTAAATTATCGGCCTCTGTGCCACCAGACGTAAAAATTATTTCACTAGCAGTAATATTAAAATACTTGGCAATTTTTTTTCTAGCGGTTTCTACTGCTGATTTAGCTTTTCTTCCAAATTGATGAACCGAAGAAGGATTTCCAAAATTTCCTTTCATAGAAGAGTGAATCTCCTCTATTACTTCTTCATCAATTTGTGTGGTTGCCGCATTATCTAAATAAATAGTTTTCATACCGTAAATTTACAATTAATTAATTCTGAAATATATAAACCTCTGTTGCTCCTAATCCATATTTTTTATAGGAAGCATCATAATGCTTTACTGGATATTTATTTAATAAACTTTGAAGTTCTGATTTTAAAATACCTTCTCCAACTCCATGAATAAAAACAATTTTTAAAATCCTTTTAGAAATAGCAAACTCAATTTTACTTTTGGCGGTATCTAATTGAAGATTTAGAATATCATAATTATCGAAATTCCTTGAAGACTTCACCAACTTATTAATATGCAAATCTACTTCTAAAATAACTTCTTTTTTTTCCTTCTTAAATAAGCTCTTCTTTGCAGGATTTTGAAAAATTTTCTCTTTTAAGAGAGCGTTATTTATATCGCTAAACTTCGATAATTCGTGTTGCTCAATATCTACTTTTACTAATTCTGATGAACTAAATTTAAAAATCATACCATCAGTTGTCTCAATAGAAATTTCATCACCATTTATTTCAATGACTATTCCTTTTAAAACATCATCTAAAACCGCTACTTTATTTCCAATTTCTAAACACATTCTTAACCTTATATTTATTTGTTTTCAGTTTTAAGGATAGTATATTTGCTACAAAAATAACAAGATGATTATGACTTCAGCTATTTCAAGTGAAAATTTCTTTATTAAAGCTTATGATAAAGTTACTTTAAGTAATAATAGAAAAAAAATACTTCTGAAAATATCTAAAGGAATCAAAGAAGAATACCAAAAAGAGGGAATTGTTAATTTAAATTTCATTTGCACTCACAACTCTAGAAGAAGCCAATTAGGTCAAGTTTGGGCATTTTTCGCCGCCAATTATTTCGATCTAAATATTCATAGTTTTTCTGGAGGAACAGAAGTTACTGCCTTCTTTAAAAATACCGTAAAAACTTTACAAAAAGTAGGTTTTACATTTCATTTAGAAAATTTTTCGCATCAAAACCCAAAGTATAATATTACTTTCGAAGGCACCACTAAATCTATTTTAGGCTTTTCTAAGAGGTATGATGATGTTGAAAATAAAAACCCTTTTATTGCTATCACCACGTGTAACAATGCAGACACAAATTGTCCTTTTATCACTGAAGCAGTGCATAGATTTCATTTACCTTTTGTAGACCCAAAATCTTCTGACGACACAGAATTACAAGACGAAACCTATTTAAAAATAAACCAACAAATTGCTGCTGAAATCTATTTTATGCTCGCCGAAGTTAAAAAAGCACTTATTTAAATATTTAAATCTTTATCGTAAGGAATACTGTCTAAAATGTGATTAATAACATTAATACGAGCTTCCGTTTTTCTATTAGCCCTTATAATTTTCCAAGGAGAAATTTCAGTGTTTGTTTTTTCGAACATAGCTTTTTTATACACCGTATAATCATCCCAAAAAAACTGAGCTTTCTCATCTAACTTTGTCATTTTCCATTGTTTTAATGGATCACTTTTTATTTCTTCAAAACGTTTAGCTTGTTCTTTTTTAGAGATAGACATATAAATTTTAACTACATGAATTCCTGATTGCAAAATCATTCTTTCAAAGTCATTCACCTGATCCATAAATATTTCGTACTCTTTTTTAGTACAAAATCCATTAACGGGCTCAATAACCGCTCTATTGTACCAACTTCTATCAAAAAAAACAATTTCTCCTGCTTTAGGAAGCTGCTCAACATATCTTTGAAAATACCATTGAGATTGTTCATCTTTAGTTGGTTTAGATAAAGCTACAATCCGCATGTGTCTTGGATTAATACGTTCTGTCAATCTTCGTATTGCTCCTCCTTTCCCTGCAGCATCTCTTCCCTCAAAAACAACAATTATTCGCTCTTCTTTGTTTATTGCCCAAGTCTGAAGGCGAATCAACTCGGCTTGTAATTGTTCTAATTTTTTTTGATAATCTACGTATCTAATCGCCCTATCAATATTTATCGGTTCTTTAGATAAAAGAGCTAATAATCCCTTTTTCGAATTGAGTTTTTTTAAATTTTTAGTTGATAATCCCTCCATAAACTTAATCTATTTGATTGTTAGATCTATAGTAACGCATTACAACATTAGGATCTGGGTTTAAGACTGTTTTTGCCGATTCTTTACCATCATAATCAAACTGCGATAAAACGTGTCTAATTGCCTCTAGCCTAGCTACTTTTTTATCATTTGTTTTTACCATTATCCAGGGACTATAAGATGTGTGAGTTTTAGAAAACATCTCTTCTTTGTAATGGGTATATCTATCCCATAAAATTTGTCCTTGCTTGTCTACAGGGCTAAATTTCCATCTTTTTAATGGATTCTCTTTTCTTCCTTCAAAACGCTTCAGTTGTTCTGCTTTAGTAATTGAAAGCCAGAATTTAATTATAATTACTCCATCTTCATACATCATGTGCTCAAATTCCGGAACTTGTAAGAGAAACTCTTTGTATTGTTTATCGGAACAAAAATCCATAACGGGTTCTACTACAGCCCTATTGTACCAACTTCTGTCAAAAAAAACAATTTCACCCGGATTAGGAACTTCTTTAATATAACGTTGAAAATACCATTGTCCTTTTTCTATTTCAGTAGGCTTGTTTAGTGCAACCAATCTACTCGAACGTGGGTTTAGATGTTCCATAAATCTACGAATATTTCCTCCTTTACCAGCAGCATCTCTCCCTTCAAAAATAATAGCAACACGCTTATTATTATTCGATATCCATCTTTGTAACTTAACGAGTTCTATTTGAAGCAACCTGAGCTCTTCATTATATATGATTGTTTCTTTTACTTTCTTAAAAGATTTATTTTTGTCTTTAATTATGTCTAATAATTCTTTTTTAGTTTTAATCTCCTGAAAGTCCTCTAAACTTAATCCTTCTTTAATCTCCATTGATTATTTTTACTAGGTCTAAAAATAGGTCTTTTTTCACAAATCAGTGAAAAAAATGTCATTTTAATTTAGTTCTTTTATATTTGCGCACTATGAAATATTTTCTCTTTTTAATTCTTGTATTTGTGCCTTTATTTACAATATCGCAAGAAAAATTTTCTCAAGAGATAAGCTTTATCACAGAAAATGACCTCTATACTTCTGTTGTAAGAGACAGGTACTATTCTAGTGGAATTTTTTTAGTCTACAGGTATCTGTCTAATAAAAAAAACAAATCTTCAGAGAAACGTATTTTAGAATGGAAACTTGGACAAGAAATGTACACTCCTTACAAATCAATAGTAAACGGAATTAATGAACATGATAGACCTTTTGCAGGCTATTTATATGGCAGTTTTGGTATCAATAGAGTTTATAAAAAAGATCAAATTTTAAATACATCAATACAAATCGGTGTGATAGGCGCTAATTCTTATGCACAAGAACTTCAAGAATTTATTCATGATATTTATGGATTTAAAAAAGCTGTTGGTTGGCAATACCAAATAGAAAACGCATTTACTCTAAACTTTAATGCCGAATACTTAAAAACAATTCTTAAGGCACAAAAAAATAGTTTTGATATTACTTGGACTAATAACTTAAATTTAGGCACTGTTTACACAAATATATCAACAGGTTTTTATGCTAGAATAGCTATTAAGCCTTTACAGAGCATATCTAATTCAATTGGCTTTAACACGAATTTAAACAATGAACTAAATAACTCTTTTAAAGAAATTGAATCTTTTCTTTATATCAAACCTAAACTACGTTATGCTGTTTATGATGCAACATTACAAGGAAGCTTTTTAAACACGGCCAGCTTAGTTACTAAAAAACTCATACCAGTAGTTTTTGATATTGAAGTAGGTATCAAATGTACTTCAAATCGTTTTAACTTTGGTTATGCTTTTATTTACAATACAAGTAAATCAGAAGGTTTAAAACACACTTATGGGCATAAGTATGGAAATATTACAATTAGCTATTTACTTCGTTAATCATTAAAAAAATCGTCTTTAAAACCAATTAAATACAACTTTTCTTGTGCTCGTGTTAATGCTGTATACAACCACCTAAAATACTCTCTAGAAACCCCTTCAGGCAAATAGGGTTGTTCAATAAAAACAGTTTTCCATTGTCCTCCTTGAGATTTATGACATGTCATAGCGTAAGAAAATTTTACTTGTAAGGCATTAAAAAAGATATTCTTTTTAATTGCTAGAAACTGTTTAGATTTTGACTTTTCAGTTGCATAATCTTCTTTTACTGCATGATACAATTTATTCGATTCTTCGTAGTTTAAAGAAGGCGTTTCGCTTGTTAAAGTATCTAATAACAAAACCGTTTCGAAAGCTTGCATATCAGGGTAATCAATCATTCGAACCTCAACTTCAGCAAATTTAAAACCGTATAACTCTTTGATGGAGAATATTTTAAGCACCTCACAAATATCACCATTGGCAATAAAACCGGCATCCGAATTTTGTTTTAACCAAAAATAATTATTTTTGACAACCATTACATAATCACCTGCAGATATTTCGTTTTCTTGACCACGAACTTGCATTCTAATTTGTTGATTGTATTGATTTGCTCTTTTGTTAGATCGCACAATAAAAGCGGTGTCTTCTACTCCATTATTATCATAAGCGGACACCAAAGCATCTTCAATATCATAACCATCATCCAATCTAATAATATCCGGAAAATTAATATCAAACTTAAAATCAGTTGAGCTATTTTGAACCATCAACCTTAAAAAAGTTGCATTTGCAAGTATGCCAGAATCTTCGTGCTGACGCATTATCTCATCTAACTCTATTTCAATAACATTTTTTTGAAAATCATACTCTAATGTGTCCTGTTCTAGAGCAGGACTGATATTTAATTTTACCGGAGGTAACTGAGCTGTATCTCCAATGAAAATTAATTTACATTGATAACCAGAATATACATATCTTATTAAATCATCTAATAAAGAACCCGAGTCGAACAATTTTTGATTTTGTCTAATATCCGGAATCATAGAAGCTTCATCAATAATAAAAATTGTGTTTCTATGCTTATTAGTTTGTAACACAAAATCTACAGAACCATTAGGTTGTTTTTTTGGAAAATATATTTTTTTATGAATCGTAAAAGCTTCTTTTTTTGAGTACATAGAAATCACCTTAGCCGCTCTTCCTGTTGGAGCCAAAAGAACTGCTTTTTTACCTGCAATTGCCAAACTATTCACAAAAGCACTGATTATTGTTGTTTTACCTGTACCCGCATAACCTTTCAATAAAAACAAATCATCCTTTTCCTCTCTAAATATAAAATCGCTTAAAAGGCGTAATAACTTATTTTGTTTAGAAGAGGGAGAATGTTTAAATTTAGTTAGTAATTCTGCGTGAAATTCTACTGGCTTTTTTATCATAAAAAAATTAATTTAACAAAGATACATTGAATTGTAAATAAAAATTTTTATCATTGAAAAAAAATTGTAGATTTGCTTGATACTACAAAAAAATTAAATAAAAAATGGGATTATTCGGAATGATTTTAACAGCAGTTTTAGCTGCAGTGCTTTTAGCTATCGTAATAGTTAAATATTTACCTTTAAAATTAAGATGGATTGCATCTATTTTACTAATGGCATTATCAGTATTTCTAATCTATAAAATTTACTATGGAATAATGCAACCAATTATTTTTAACAAACAAAAAGTTACAAAATTTGCAAAAGTTGTTAACCAACTAAAAATAATTAGAGACGCAGAAGTGAAGCATTTAGAAGTATTAGGTCGATATACTAAAAATAAAGATAGTTTAATAAAATTTATTGACTCTGCACAAGTTGCTCTAACAGAAACTAAAACTATTGTTGAAAAAGAAGATAGAGGTGGTGGAATAATTATTGATGTAGAAATAAGAAAAACAGATACAATTGGTTATGAATCTGTTGCAAAATATTTCGAAGGCAGAAATTATAAAGACATGTTTAAAGTTCCTGGACAAGAAGGAAAAGAATTCGATATTGAGATTGGAACTGTTGAGAAAGTACAAGGATTAATAGTACCGACATTCTTGGTGAAAACAGATAAAGAAAGTATTTTAAAAGGAATGGATAAATCTTTAATTAAACAAGAATTAGAAGCAGTTGCTACAGACCAAATAAAAGGAGAGTTTGTCTCTGTTGGTTCCTTAGATGAAGTTTCAAATGGAGGTAATTGGCCTCCTTCTTATGACAAACAGAAAGGTGATAAAAAAGAATAGTAATACTACTTTAACAAACTTTAAAGACACTAAGTTATCCATCCAATTTAATTTGGATGGATTTTCTTTTTGCATAACTAATAATGCAACAAAAGAAGTTGTATATTTTTCTGAATATCTATTTGAAGAAAAACAAATAACTCCTGAAAATTTATTACAGAAAATCGAAAAAATCTTTAAAACAGACGAATACCTTCAAAAAGATTTCTCCTCTGTATTAGTCATACACCAAAACAGTTTATTTACTCTAGTTCCTAGCCCTTATTTCTCCGAAAATAAGCTTTCTGAATATCTTAATTTTAATATTAAAACACTTGCTACAGATTTCATTGCTTTTGATGATTTAGAGGTTATAAATGCAAAAAATATTTATATACCGTATGTAAACATTAACAATTACCTATTTCATAATTTTGGAGATTTTGAATATAAACACCACCTTACTGTATTTATAGAAAAAGTATTATCTACAATTAATTCTGATGAAAAAAAGGTATATGTAAATGTTTCAAAAAATTCTATTGATATAATAGTAATAAAAAACAAGCAATTAGAATTATCGAATTCTTTTAACTTTGAAACTAAAGAGGATTTTATTTATCACATACTATTTACTTTTGAACAATTAAAATTAGATGTAGAAAAAGTACAATTATATTTTACAGGAGCTATTGAATTAGAATCAGAAATCTACACTATTACTTATCAATACATAAGAAACATTTTCTTCTTAGAGAGCAATCACAAGATTTTCAGTAAACTAGACGCTTCTAAACATTCAAATTACACCCTTTTAAATTCATGAGAATAATTTCAGGAAAACACAAAAGCAGACGTCTACAAGCACCAAAAAGTTTACCCGTTCGTCCAACAACAGACATGGCAAAAGAGTCGTTATTTAACATTTTAAATAACACCTATTATTTTGATAATATATCGGTAATAGATTTATTTTCAGGAACAGGAAATATAAGTTATGAATTTGGATCAAGAGGCACAAAAACAATTTATGCTATTGATGCTCACTTTGGATGCATTAAATATATTAACGAAACCGCAAAAACATTAGATTTACCAATAAATACATTTAAAAGTGATGTCTATAAATTTCTAGAAAAAACATCTATACAAGGTGATGTAATTTTTGCCGACCCACCATATGATTTTGAAGAAGAACAGTTTTTAAAGATAGTAGATTTAGTTTTCGATCAAAATATTTTAAAAGAAGAGGGTGTATTAATTATTGAACATTCTAAACATACCGATTTATCAAAACACCAAAACCATATTTATGATAAACGTTATGGCGGAAATGTTTTTAGCTTCTTTGAATACCGAGAAATTTAATTATCGCTTGGTTTTAGTCCTAATTTACCGAAGATTTGTAATGAAAGAATAAAACAAAGAAATTTTTCTTGTTTTATTATTTATTTTGTTTCAAAAATCAATCTTTTACAAGAGAGACTTTATAATGTCTGAAATAGTAACACCTTCGGCCTCTGCTTTGTAGTTTTTTACTATTCTGTGGGATAAAATAGGAATAGCTACTGCTTTAACATCTTCTATATCGGGAGAAAACTTTCCTTTGACGGCTGCATGCGCTTTTGCAGCTAAGATTAAACTTTGAGATGCTCTTGGACCTGCTCCCCAATCTAAATAAGATTTAACTAATGGTGTTGCTTCTTTAGATTTCGGCCTTGTTTTACCAACTAAAGCAACAGCATACTCAATAACATTATCTGCTAATGGAATCTTACGTATAAGTTTTTGTACTTCTAAAATTTCTTCTGATGAAAATAAAGGAATTACTGTTTCGCTTTTATTACCTGTAGTGCTTTTTACAACTGCGACCTCTTCTTCAAATGAAGGGTATTCCAAATAAATAGAAAACATAAACCTATCTAACTGAGCCTCAGGCAATGGGTAGGTCCCTTCTTGTTCAATTGGATTTTGAGTTGCTAACACGAAAAATGGTAAATCTAATTTATAATGATTTCCAGAAACGGTTACAGAACGTTCTTGCATTGCTTCTAATAAAGCTGCCTGTGTTTTTGGTGGTGTTCTATTAATCTCATCAGCAAGAATAATATTAGAGAAAATAGGACCTTTTATAAATTTAAAATGTCTGTTTTCATCCAAAATCTCACTTCCTAAAATGTCAGAAGGCATTAAATCTGGTGTAAACTGTATCCTTTTAAAATTTAATCCCAAGGCATCTGAGACCGTATTTACAAGCAAAGTCTTGGCTAAACCTGGCACACCAACCAATAAAGAATGTCCTCCACAAAATATAGAGAGTAAGGTGAAATTTACAGCTTCGTGCTGACCAATTATAACCTTGCCTATTTCCGCCTTTAAGGCATTGTATTTAACTACTAAATCATTTAAAGCTTTAACGTCAGACATTATCTACCTACTTCTTTTTTCCAGTTTTTATCAAAAGTACAATTTGCATGAACTTTTCCGATTTTAATATAAGTATCTTTTATTTTTTCTTTAGACCACTTTGTAATGGTTTCTTCTTTCTTTTTTTGCAGCGCTAATTGTTGTATTTTAACATAATCTTCAATAATATCAGCTATATGGGCATCTGTTCTACCTTTCATTAAAATAAACTTAAACATCTTATCGCCAGATCTTTCTTCTTCATAAAAAGGGTCAGTCATTTCACCTTTTTTAAGATCACTAACTCTTGCATAAAAAGTAGGATCCATTCTGGTTAAATCGAACTTTGATTCTCCCGTAGATGGATTTACAATAAGTCCGCCATTGCTTTTAGTATCATCATCAGAATATTTAATAACAGCTTCATCAAATGTCAACTTATTTTCTCTTATATCTAATATAATTTTTTCAGCTTTAGCTTTAATTTCCTTTAATTTTTCTTCAGGAACTTCTGGCTGCATTAAAATATGAGATGCAACTCTTGTATTTCCTTTAATTTCATGTAACTGCATGATATGATAACCAAACTGAGATTTAAATGGTTTTGAAACCTGACCAACATCTAATGTAAAAGCCATTTCTTTAAATTCTTTAATAAAAGCAGATTCTTTAGTCACGGTATATTGCCCTCCATTATTTGTCACTCCTGGATCATCAGAATTAATGATTGCTTTCATTTTAAAACTAGAACCTTCTTCAATTTGGTTTTTAATCTCTGTTAATTTAGCAATAATTCTTTCTTTTTCTTCCTCAGTTGGTATTGCTTTTAAAACAATTTGTGCAAGTTCTATTTCTGCTGGAAATTGAGGTAGTTCTCCTTTTTCTTTAAGTCCGACATAGTACAAACGAACTTCTTCTGGAGTAACATCTACTTTTTCTGTAACTTTTTGTTGCTCTTTTTCAATTAAAACATTTTCTGTTTGAACAGTAGTTAATTCTTTTTTCAAATCTTCTAAGTCATTAAAACCATAAGCCTTAACTACTTTTTCTATACTACCATATTGCTGCGTAAAATATTGAATACTTCGATCTACTCTAGATGTAATTTCTGAATCTGCAACTACAACACTATCTATAATTGCATGATGCGCCATTAGTTTCTGTTGCATCAACTCTTCCAACATTTCACAGTCAGTAATTTTTACTTTCCCTTCGCTTCTTAACTCAACTTCTTGTTTAAACTTAGCAATGTCAGATTCTAGTACAATATTTTTACCTATTACTACTGCTACTCCATCTATTTTAACTTTCTGAGCAAAAACCTGTAATCCTGTAAATCCGAAGAAAAGGGTAAAAACTAATAATTTAATATATTTTGAAATTGTTGTTCTGTGTTGCATCTTTAACTATTATTTTTTCTATATCTCTTAATAATTCAATTTTACGCTTGTGTAAAATCATTTGTTTTATTGTCGATGTTATGTAGCTTATAGGTGCTATAGAATTACGTGGTAAAACATCTTTTATGGTTGCCAAATATAAACCTATTGAATCTTGTTTTTGAATGAATTTTGATTTTTTTAACAGTTTGTCCTTTGAAAAAGGCAGTTTTAACAAAACCTTGTCTAATTGAGTCCAAATTGAATCATTGAATTGATGAAATTTAAAACTTAACTCTTGTTTTTCTAATTCTTCTAAATCATTTATATCATTCGATTTAAAAAGAGACAAAATTTCACCTTCATCAATCAAATTATTATCAATATGCAAGTATCTTATTTTTACTAATTCTTCATTCAGTTTAAAATTCTCTTTGTTCAAAAGATAATATTCCTCTATTTCTTGGTCGGAAACAACCGTATCTAATTTTTGTTTGACAAGTTGATCTTTATAATTATTAATTAATAAACTTTCTTTATAATCCTGGACTAAACCCTCTATTTGGTTAACCGTTTCTAAAGAACTGTTATTTTTTGCTTTTGCCAATAGAAGTCTTTTTATCGCCCAATTCTGGATATAACTATTGGCTAAAACAAGACTATCTGCTTCATTAATATTTTTTGGCAAAACACTTGTTACATCTATTCTAAAAAGTTTTTCTGTGTTAACAATCGCTAAAATTTCTGAAGTGTTCTTCTCTTTTTCCTGAATTTTAAAAAGATCGCAAGAAGTAAAAATAACAATAGAAAATATGAAAAGAAAGTACTTCATTAATTTTGTCCGTAGAATTTAATTAGCTTCTTTAATTGTTTCTTTTCAAATTTAATTTCACTGTTTTTTCTTAATTCTGAAATCCAGTTTTTCTCTAAAAAGTTCTGATAATCATTAATCACCTGACCTTTTATTGCTTTTAAATCATCAGTTTTGTAATTTTTAGAATTAGATTTAAAATATTGTTTTAATCCAAGACTATCTTTAGTTGACTTTGTCCAAATTTTTTCTTGCATTAATTCGAAAAGTAACAAACCATCTTCATACTCTTTTAAGGTATACGCATACTCTGGTTCTGTATGAATTAGATTTTCTTTGTAATATTTGATTATCTGATCTTCTTTAAACATCTCAAAAAGTTTAAAAACTGCCAAATGCCTTCTATTTCTGATATAATTAACAAAATCCTCTTGAGTTACTTTTTTGTCATTAATACTAATAATTGTTTTTTGCAGAGAATCCTTCGGAATCGATCTTAAATTTTTTCTATCTAAAATCTTTTTAGCTTCTTTAAATTCTATAATAGAATATTCTTTTTTTAATTTATTTACGACTGCTTTTTCAGACAATTGCATTCTAGAACTTTTTTTAACTTTGTCTTTTAAATCCTTTTTCATCTCATCAAAAGGTTTAATCGGATGTTTCTTTATTAACTTCACAATATGCCATCCAAAACGAGTTTTAAACGGCTCAGAAAAATCATTCACATTCTCTAGAGCAAAAGCTGCGTCAGAAAATGGCTTTACCATTCTACCAGCTGCAAACTTACCTAAATTACCTCCTTTGTTTTTAGAACCCGGATCATCAGAATATTGTTTCGCTAAATCCTCAAACTTTTCTTTTGCCATTAACTTCCCATAAATACTCTCTATTTTCGTTTTACTGACAGCAGAAGTATCCTTTACTAAAATATGTGCAGCTTCAATCTCTCCGTCAGATTTTTTAAAATCATCAACTTGTATTATATGATAACCAAACTGTGTTTTAAACGGCATTGAAATTTCATTAATTTTAGTATTGTAAGCGGCAACCTCAAAAGGATACACCATATTAAAAGCTGAAAAATATCCTAAATTTCCACCATTTCCTTTTCTACCTGTTTTAGCATCATCTTGTGCAGATTTGTCTTCAGAAAATTGCGCAGCAATTACTTCAAATTTTTCACCATTTAAAATTCGCTCCCTTAATTTTAATATCTTGTTGTATGCGAGTAGAGTGTCTTTCGGTGTCGCGTCTCTAGATATTCTAATTAAAATATGTTTTGCCTTTACTGAATTCTTAGTTCTGTAGTATGCGTCTTGTACTAATTTATCGATAAAGGTTGTGTCCTGCAAATAAGGTGCAGAGAGTTGGTTTCTGTAAGTTTCCATTTCTCTTTTGTAAGAAGGAAAAGTATCTAATTTAATACTATATGCTTCTTTTACTTTTAACTTATAATTTATATAAAGTTCTAAGTTTTTAGTAACACTTTTAGCATCTTCGTTATCTATAGCATCTAAATTTTTTTCATAAACTCTTTTAAACTCTGAAATGGTTGTTTCTTCACCATCTATTGTAATTAGTTTTTTATCTTTCTTCTGCCCAAAACCAGATATTGATACACTTAAAACAAACAATAAAACTATTTTTTTCATAAATATTTAATTATAACGAAATTATTCCTTTAATTTTTTCTGCTCTTTTGTAATACGATATTACTTTATCTGAACTTTCTATCTTTAATACGACAGAAACACTAACATATTTTCCAGTTTTTGATTTTTTTTTATTGATTACTGCTCCAGAATTATTAAAAATTGTTTCCACCTCAGCCGCCTGATTTGCTTCGGTAGGTACAATAAATTTATAAAGATAATCGGCAGGAAACTTAGTTGTATCATCTAACTGGGCTTTCAACTTTGTATAAAACTCTTTTTTATCGCTCATAAAAATAGCTGTTGTCTTCTATTTTAATTTAAATTAACAAGACACAAAATTACATTAAAAATTAGTTTTATAAAGAGAATCATTTATTTTTGTCACATGCAGCAAAAAATTCTATTAATTGGAGGACCAGGAACGGGAAAAACCTCGGTTTTAAATGAGTTAATAAAACGAGATTATTTTTGCTTTCCAGAAATTTCTAGAGAAGTAACATTAAAAGCGCAACAACAAGGTATAGATCAAATGTTTTTGGCGCAGCCTCTGTTATTTAGTCAAATGTTATTAGAGGGCAGGGAACAACAATTTATAGATGCTTTAAAATCTGATTCTAAACTTGTTTTTTTTGATAGAGGAATTCCTGATATTCATGCATATATGGATTATTTTAAAACAAAATATCCATCAATTTATATACAGAAAAGCAAACAATACATTTACGATAAGGTTTTTCATTTTGCTCCTTGGAAAGATATACATGAAACTGATAATGAGCGTTATGAAACCTTTGAGGAAACGACAGCAATTGATGTTTTTTTAATGAAATCGTATTTAGACTTAGGATATAATATTATTAATGTTCCCTTTGGCTCTGTAGACGAAAGAACAAACTTTGTTCTTAATTCGATTTCTTAAAATTTATGATTTCTCCAAAAGAAATATTAAAAAAATACTGGGGTTTTTCTGAATTTAGAGCGCTACAACAAGAAATAATTACCTCTGTTTTGGAACAACGAGATGTAATTGCACTGCTGCCAACAGGTGGAGGGAAATCCATCTGTTTTCAAATCCCTGCAATAGCAAAAGAGGGAGTTTGTTTGGTAATTTCTCCTCTAATAGCTTTAATGAAAGATCAAGTAGAAAGCCTAGCGCAAAAAGGCATTAAAGCTGCTAGCATTAAATCAGGGTCAACTCAAGCTGATATTATTACTTTATTTGATAATATCAAATTCGGAGGAATTAAATTCTTATATATTTCGCCAGAAAGGTTGCAATCATTTTTTATTCAACAGAAAATAAAAGAATTAAATATTAATTTAATTGCAATTGATGAAGCGCATTGTATCTCTGAATGGGGACACGATTTTAGACCATCATACCGAAACATTAAAATTTTAAGAGAATTAAAACCAAATGTTTCTTTTATCGCCTTAACAGCCACTGCAAATAAAAAAGTTCTTAACGATATTTCTGAAAACCTTGATTTAAAAAAACATCAGCTTTTTAAAAAATCATTTTATAGAGAAAATTTAGCATATCAAATTTTTACAATTGAAGATAAATTACAGCGTTTAATTCAAATTTTTACCAAAACAAAAACACCAGCAATTGTATATGTCAATTCTAGAAAGAAAACAGAACAAGTAGCTGCTTTTTTAAATGCAAACAACTTTAAAAGCTCTTTTTATCACGGCGGACTCTCATCCATAGAAAAAAACGTTTCTTTTCAAGATTGGATGACAGAAAAAACTCCAATTATTGTCGCTACAAATGCATTCGGAATGGGAATTGACAAAGCAAATGTTGGCTTAGTAGTGCATTTAGACATTCCATCTAGTATAGAAAATTACGTGCAAGAAACAGGCAGAGCTGGTAGAAATAATATAAAGTCATTTGCCGTTTTGCTATTTAATAAAAATGACATTTTATTATTTAAAGAACGAATAGAAAAAACACTGCTAAGTATAAAAGAAATTAAAGAAATTCATAAAAAGTTATATCAACATTTTAAAATTTCTTTAGGAGAACTAATCGAAGGTCCTTTTAGTTTTAACCTTTTAGAATTCTGCGAAAAATATAATTTTTCTATTTTAAAAGTAGATACCGCTCTTAAAATTTTATCAAATAACGGAATTATAGAAATTGGCAGTCATTATAATAAAAAATCTACCTTACACTTTATTGTGAACAGCAGAATGGTTTTAAATTATCTTGATAAAAATGCCTCTATAAAAAAATTTACAAATTCAATTTTGAGAACTTATGCTGGTTTATTCGAGCAAGAAGTTCATATTGATGAATTTTTTATTGCTAAAAAAGCAGGAATTACAACCAATCGTGTTTTATCAAATTTTCAGCGCTTACAAGAAGATAATATTATTGAATATAGAGCTGTAAAAAATGAAGCTGAATTAATATTTTTACTTCCGAGAGAAGATGATTACACTATAAATAGGGTTTCTAAAGAAATAAAGCAGTTTATAAGTCAGAAAAAAAACAAATCTGATGACTTAATTGAATTTATAAGTAATAAGACTATTTGCAGAAGTATTCAAGTTTTAAATTATTTTGATGAAGAACAGAAAAAAAAATGTGGCATTTGTGATGTTTGTATTTCAGAAAATAGAATGTCAACTTTAAATTTATCCTTAAAAATCATTGAACTTTTGAAGATAAATAAAAGCTTATCATCTTCAGAAATCAGTCAATTTTTACTAGCGAATGAAAAAGACATTTTAATACATTTGCGTCAATTATTAACAGATGATAAAATTAAAATTAATCATCAGAATAAATATCAACTAAATTTATAATTATGAAAGACTTACGTATTGTTTTTATGGGAACTCCAGACTTTGCTGTTACTATTTTAAAACACTTAGTAGAAAATGATTATAATGTGGTTGGTGTTATAACAGCATCAGATAAACCTGCAGGAAGAGGGAGGAAACTAAATGAATCTGCCGTAAAAAAATATGCGACTTCAGTAAAATTGCCAATTTTACAACCTACAAATTTAAAGAACGAAGTCTTTAACAAGGAGTTAAAAGATTTAAAAGCAGATCTACAAATTGTAGTTGCATATAGAATGTTACCAAAAATGGTTTGGCAAATGCCGAAATACGGTACTTTTAATTTACATGCTTCGTTATTACCAGAATACAGGGGTGCAGCTCCTATTCATTGGGCAATTATAAATGGAGAAACAAAAACAGGTGTTACTACATTTTTTATTGATGATAAAATTGATACAGGTGAAATTATCTTACAAGAAGAGATAAATATTTCAATTAATGAAACCGTTGGTACACTTCATGACAAATTGATGATTTTAGGCGCTAGCCTAGTTTCTAAAACAGTAGATTTAATTTCAACTAAAAAAGTAAGTACAGCTAAACAACCAGATTTAGAGAATAAATCTGCTTCCAAATTGAATCCAGAAAACTGTAGAATTGATTGGAACGATTCAATAGACAAAATATATAATAAAATTAGAGGATTAAATCCCTTTCCAGCAGCTTGGACTATTATAAAAAATGAAAATGAAGAAATCGCTGCTAAAATTTATGCCATTAGAAAGGAAAATGAAACACATAATTTAGCTATTGGTAAAATTATTAGTACAAAAAAAGAATTAAAAGTAGCTGTTAATAAAGGATTCATAATAATTGATGAAATTAAATTGTCTGGGAAGAAAAAAATGGAAGCAAAAAGCTTACTAAATGGCTTTAATTTTTCGTCTGAAGCTATATTCTTGTGAAGCCTGTAATAGTAAGGTTTGTATAGTTTTTTTTATTTCGCAACTGCCTTTATTAACAATTCGTATCGTTTTATTAACAAAAAGGCACTTTTTTCACCCTCAAATTTGCGTAAGGCCTTAATCCGTCTATATTTGTTAAGCTATTAAGCAAAAAAAATAATTTAATTAATCTTAAAAATCAATTTATTATGAACAAGTCTGATTTAATCGATGCAATGGCTGCTGACGCAGGAATCTCGAAAGTAGCAGCTAAGGCAGCATTAGAATCTTTTACAGGTAACGTAACCTCTGCTTTAAAAGGTGGTAGTAAAGTTGCTTTAGTTGGTTTTGGTACTTTTTCTGTTTCTCACAGAGCTGCTAGAACTGGTAGAAATCCTCAAACTGGTAAAACTATTCAAATTGCTGCTAAAAACGTAGCAAAATTTAAAGCTGGAGCTGGTTTAAGCGAAGCTGTAAACTAAGACTATTAGTTTAGAACAATATTAAAAACTCTCTTTTAAAGAGAGTTTTTTTTTATCATTATTTTTATTATATTTAAAGTAAAATTAATTTTAATAAAAATAATTTGAAACCAACTAAAGGAAAATTACTAATTGCAGAACCAGCTATTTTAAATGACAGCTCGTTTAATAGAACCATCGTTCTGCTAACAGAACATACTAATCAAAGTTCTGTTGGTTTTATTTTAAATAGACCTTTAGAATACACTCTTAAAGACTTATTACCAGATATCAACTGTAATTTTCTAATTTATCAGGGTGGTCCTGTAGAACAGGATAATTTATATTTTGTACATAAAGTACCACAGTTACTGCCGGATAGTATCGAGGTTGATAACGGAATTTTTTGGGGAGGAAATTTTGAGTCCTTAAAAGAATTATTAAACAATGAAAAAATAAAAACTTCGGACATTCGATTCTTTTTAGGATATTCAGGTTGGGGAAAGAAACAACTTGATAAAGAGATGAATCAAAAATCATGGTTCGTAGGAGACAATGATTTCGAAAATATTTTTTCTTTGGATAATGGAAGTCTATGGAAAAATAAGTTATTACAAAAAGGAGGTAATTATAAGCTCTGGGCGAATGCACCGAGTAACTTTAACTTAAATTAATTACTAGCTATCTGCAATATCCTTAAATTATTAGCAATCTTCTTTCCTATTTCAGTAGTAAATGTTTTTTTCTTATAATTTGTTACAGGCTGCACTCCAATAATAGCATTTGTTATAAACACTTCGTCCGCTTTTTGTATTTCGAAAGGAGATATTGAAGTTTCTTCAATAGTTAACTCCTTATTTTTAAAAAGAATCTCTAGTACTTTTAGACGCGTAATACCTTTGATACACCCTTCAGTTAAAGCTGGTGTTTTTACGACCTTATCTTTCACTACAAATATATTTCCATTCGTTACCTCTACAACACCTTTCTTTTCATTTAATAAAATGCAATTATCTAAATCATTTTCATTAGCAAAAATACTAGCCAACGTATTAACCATTCTGTTATTGGTTTTTATAGTTGATAAAAGACCCGAATAATTATAAAAGTCTTTGTAAACATCTAAAGAATAAAAATCTTTGATTTGATAAGTACTCTCTTTTACTTCAATAGTAAAATCTATTTTATTTGTTTTTGGAGTATATAAACCTCCATCTTTTCTAAAAATATTTAATCTAATTCTGTATGCATTTGCTTCCTGTTGCGCTGCCACTGTTTTTAAAATTTCTTGTTCTAAAAATTCTAAGGTGAACTCTATTGGAATTTTCATGCGGAGCATTCTCATAGAAGCCATTAATCTAAAATAATGATCTTCCCAAAAAACTACTTTTTTATTTAGCACTTTTACAGTTTCAAAGATAGAATCTCCATATTTAAAAGCTCTATTTTCTAATGATAATTTTATGTTTTCTGAAGATATTAAAACTCCATTGAAGTTAACCATAACTAATAATTTAAAGATGCAAAATTAGTATATTTTTAAATATTTAGGCGTAAAAAAACTCAACAAAAGTGTTGAGTTTTAAAATTTTATAAAAAGTTATTTTAGGCACCTATAGTGTGTCTTAATTCATCAATTTGATTACGCCACAATTGCCTAGACTCTTCTACCTCATCGTCATCATCTGCAAAATCAGTAACAATTAAAGATACATCTTTTGTTAATGCATCTACTTGAATTTTGATTTCAAAAAAACTATCATCATCTTCACTTTCTAACCATTTCCAACGAATTCTTTCGCCTGTTTTTTTTGTAACTAACTCTGCTAATTCTTCTGTGCCTTCCCAAACAAAACTAAACACTTTTCCTCTACAATTAACCTTATCTGCAAACCACTCTTGAAGGTTTGAAGGTGAAGAAATATATTGATACAACATGTTTGGAGATGCATGAATAGGGATTTCGAGCTCAAATTTTATTTTATCCATTATTATTTTCTTAGGATGACAATATAGGTATTAATTCTATTAAAAAAAAAATAAAACACTTCTTGCTAGTTTATAAATTTAAATTATATTTGCAGCCTTAAAACAATGGCGAGGTAGCTCAGTTGGTTAGAGCGCAGGATTCATAACCCTGAGGTCACGGGTTCAAATCCCGTTCTCGCTACAACTTTAAATTTGTACAAAAAAACAGTTTAGGTCTCTAAACTGTTTTTTTATGTAATATATTTAAGATTACCCTTGCGCTTAGGAAAGAAACTGAATGCGATTAAGCAGTTTTACCTCAATTTTTAACATTCGAAAAATTACACAAAAAAAGATAGTATTTTACAAGACACCATTTTAAACTAAAGACTTTTTCAAAAGCTCTAACTCCACACCTAAACCATTAAACATTTGTATAATACTACTTAATTTCAGCTCATGTTCATCATACTCCTGTGTATTAATACTACATGTAAATTTCCAAAGTTCTAAGACCTCAGAAATAGGAACTTCATAAGATTGATATTCTCTATTATCTGGTTTTAAAAGCAAACTTCCCTTCTCTTCAATTTGATTATAAACGCGTTTGTAAGTCATTCCATCATTTTTAGTAACTATAATGTAAGAAGTCCCATTTTTAACATCTAATATGTCTTCTACAAACTCTGCAACCACATAAGAATTATCTTTCATAGGTAACATCGAATCTCCTTTTATTGGGAAAGCTCTATGTTTTCCTGTTGGTAAAAAAGGTAATTTAATTTTTTCTAATTGCTCTATATATTCCGGATCATCATACCCTAATAAATAACCTGCAGATGCCTTTGTAGAAACAACTTCAATTAGGTTTTCATTATGTTCGTCAACTATTATTGGAAATAAAACCCTCTTTTCTCCAACTTCTATAAACGAGACATCTTTGGTTTTTGTTAAATCATTTTTCAGTAGAATATCAATGGGTATCTTAAAGTAATTAGAGAAATCTATTAAAAAGTCTAATGTTGGTGAAGAACGATTCTCTTCATATGAACCAATTCGAGATCTAGTAACCTTTAATTCTTCTGCCAAACCTTCTTGAGAAAAGTTTTTTAATGTTCTTAGATGTTTTATATTTTTTGATACAATTTTCATAATACTACAAATATAAGCAATATATGTTTGTTATTGTAGTTAATTTTGTAGTGTGAAGAAAAATATTTTACACCTAGATTTAGATACATTTTTTGTGTCTTGTGAACGACTGATTGACAGTCGTTTAAAAAACAGACCTTTATTAGTTGGTGGAACAGGAGACCGTGGTATTGTTGCTGCTTGTAGCTATGAAACTAGACTTTTTGGGGTGCATTCTGGCATGTCTATGAAAGTTGCAAAGCGTTTGTGCCCAGAAGCAGTAACTATAAGAGGTAATACATCTATTTATTCAAAGTACTCTCAAATGGTAACCGAAATAGTCAAGGAAAAAGTACCGCTATTTGAAAAGGCAAGCATTGACGAGTTTTATGCTGATCTAACAGGAATGGATACTTTTTTTGGGAGCTATAAATATGCATCAGAATTAAGACAACGAATTATAAAAGAAAGTGGACTTCCTATTTCTTTTGGATTATCTGGAAATAAAATTGTTTCTAAAGTTGCAACTGGTGAAGCTAAGCCAGATAATCAATTGTTAATTAATGAGGGATTTGAAAAAGAATTTATGGCGCCTTTATCAATTCGAAAAATTCCTTCTGTTGGAGAAAAAACATATCAAATTTTAAGAAATTTAGGTGTAGAAAAAGTAAAAGTAATTCAAGAAATGCCAGTAGAGATGTTAGTAAGTGTTCTAGGGCTAAATGGAAGAACAATTTGGAAACGCGCCAACGGAATTGATAACCCTCCTTTAATTCCGTTTCATGAAAGAAAATCTATTTCTACAGAACGTACTTTTAATAAAGATACTATTGATATGAAAAAACTGTCTGAAACTATTTTTGCAATGGCAGAAAATTTAGCATACCAACTCCGAAAAGGAGATAAATTAGCATCGGTAATTGTTGTGAAAATTAGATATTCAGATTTTAACACCTACACAAAGCAAATTAAAATTCCATATACAAGTGCAGATCATATCATCATACCAGCAGTAGTAACACTTTTTAAAAAACTGTACCAGAGACGCTTATTAATACGATTGGTAGGTGTAAAAATAACAGACATTGTTAGTGGTAATTATCAAATTAATTTATTTGATGACTCTGAACAAATGATTAATTTATATAATGCGATGGACACCATTAGAAATAAATATGGTGAATTAAGTATTACACGAGCTGCTTCTATGGGAGCTAAAACTATTGGTCGTTATAGCAATCCTTTTAATGGTGAACCCCCAACCCTTTTAGCACATAGAAAGCAATAATGTATTTAAACTGTCACACATATTATTCTTTACGTTATGGTACATTTTCTGAAGTAGAATTATTAAAACTCGCAAAAGAAAATAATATTGATACCATTGCACTTACAGATATCAACAATACTTCTGCGTGTTTAAACTTTATTCAACAAGCTAAAAAACTGAATATAAAACCTATTGTTGGTGTAGATTTTAGAAACGGAAATACCCAACAGTTTGTTGCAATAGCAAAAAGCAACAAAGGCTTTGAAAACATCAACAAGTATTTGTCTATATTTTTAGAGTCTAAAACACCAATTCCAAATCAACCAGAATTTTTAGAAGATGTTTTTATTATTTATCCTTTTGAGAAAACATTAGAACTAAACTTAACTTCTTTTAAGGAAAATGAATTTATAGGTATTTCTGTTATAGAAATTAATAAACTCCGATTTTCATATTTAAAAAAATATGAAGATAAATTGGTCATACAACAGCAAGTTACAATTCGAAATAAAAAAGACTTTAATGCACATAGATTATTACGTGCAATAGATAAAAATACACTGTTAAGCAAACTACCCACAAAAGAGCAGTGCTTAGAAACAGATAAGATGTACGCTGCAAGTATTTTACAAGGTTACTTTAAAGAATTTCCTAATGTAAGCTTAAATACCAATGTATTGCTGCAGCAATGCAGTAATGTTCAGTTTGGATTTGGCAGTGATAGACAAAATCAAAACAAACAATATTATTGCAATAGCTTTAAAGAAGATTGTACAATGCTGTTAAAGCTTTGCAAAACAAACATCAACAGACGGTATAAAAAAGTAACGCAAAAAGTTACTGATAGACTTCAAAAAGAATTGAAAGTTATTATTGAATTAAAATTTGTCTCCTTTTTTTTAATCAATTACGATATTGTTAATTATGCAAAAAACAAAGGATATTTTCATGTAGGCAGAGGTAGTGGCGCAAATAGTATTGTTGCATATATTATTGGTATTACAGATGTAGACCCTATTGAATTAGACTTGTATTTCGAACGATTTATAAATCCATTTAGAGCATCTCCGCCAGATTTTGATATTGATTTTTCTTGGAAAGATAGAGATGATGTTACCAGTTATATTTTTAAACGTTTTAAAAACACTGCACTTTTAGCTACTTATAATACATTTAAATACAAAGCCGTAATTAGAGAATTAGGAAAGGTTTTTGGACTTCCAAAAGAAGAAATTGACAAGCTGAGTAAAACATCAAAACAAGAAAAAACCTTTCTTAGAAATAGTATTTCTAAAGAAAATAATAAAGCACAACCAAAAACTAATAGTAATGCTACAACATATCAACAAAAAAAAATAGATGGTATTGCCCAATTAGTTTTAAAGTATGGTAAGTTAATTGAAGGGTTTCCCAACTACATAAGTGTTCATTCTGCAGGAATATTAATTTTAGAAAAACCTATTCATTATTATTCTGCAACAAATCTTCCACCAAAGGGATATCCTACTGTTCAATTTGATATGAACATTGCAGATGATGTAGGTGTTTTTAAATTTGATATTTTAGGTCAACGTGGTTTAGCTAAAATTAAAGAAGCGCTTACTATTATAAAAAAAAATAAACCTAATGCTCCTCCGATTGATATTACAGATGTAGAAAAATTTAAAACTGATAAAAACATTAATCACTTATTAAAATCTGGTGGCGCAATTGGTGCATATTATGTAGAGTCTCCTGCAATGCGTGGGTTAATGCAAAAATTACAAACACAAGATTATTTGGGTTTGGTGGCTGCAAGTTCAATTATTAGACCAGGAGTTTCTGGCTCTGGAATGAAAGATGAATTTATAAAAAGACATCGCTACCCAGCAAAAAGAAAAGATGCAAATCCTATTTTATTAGAGATTATGCCAGAAACTTATGGTGTAATGGTATATCAAGAAGATGTAATGAAAGTGGCTAGTAAATTTGCAGATTTAACACTCGGTGAAGCAGATGTTTTAAGAAGAGGAATGAGTGGAAAATATCGTTCTATTAAAGAGTTTAAGGCTGTAGAAGATAAGTTTATTAATAATTGTAGAAAAAAAGGACATACAGAGACCTTAATTTTTGAAGTTTGGAATCAGATTAAAAGTTTTGCAGGATATGCTTTTGCAAAAGGGCATTCTGCTTCTTACGCAATAGAAAGTTATCAAAGTTTATTTTTAAAATGCTATTATCCAATAGAATTTATGGTAGCTGTTTTAAATAATGGAGGTGGTTTTTATTCTGCAGCGCACTATATACATGAAGCTAGAATGAAAGGTGCAATTATTGAACTGCCTTGTATAAATAATAGCAACCACCCTAATATTGTTATTGACAGCTCTATTTATTTAGGATTTGGTTATTTAAAAAGTTTAGAACATTTGGTTATCAAACGTCTATTAACCGAACGTCAATTACACGGAAAATTTACATCTTTAGATGATTTTATAGATCGTGTTACTATAAGCATAGAGCAACTCACTATTTTAGTTAGAATTGATGGGTTTCGATTTACAGGAAAATCTAAAACGCAATTATTATGGGAAGCTATTTTTAAATTGAATGCAACAAAACAAAAAACAAAACAATCGCAACTTTTTAAAATTCAACATAAAAAATACGAATTGCCAAAACTAGAACCTCATTGGATTGAAAATGTCTATGACCAAATAGAATTATTAGGGTTTACAATTCATAATTATTTTAAACTTGTAGCAGAGACTTATTTACCAAGTATAAAAGCTAAACAAATGATTGATTTTACAAATCAGAATGTTTTAATATATGGTTTACTGGTTACTACTAGGTACAATAAAACTTCACAAGGCAAATTAATGAGATTAAGCACCTTTATTGATAGGGAAGGCAACTATTTTGATGCAGTGCATTTTGCTGATGTTGTAAACTTATATCCTATAAACGGAATTGGTATTTATGCTTGTTATGGTAAAATTAACAATCGATATGATTTTTATAGTATGAATATTATTACATCTAAAAAAATGAGGATTTTAGTTGATCCTAGAGGTTAAAGTACCAAATAAAAAGAGCTAGTTTTATTTGCTATGAAAAAAATAATTCTAAAATCAGCAAATAAAATGATCAGATTAAAAACTATGTATATATCAACTATCATAAACTATAAATAATGTCGATGATGAGCATTATAAACCTATAATAGGTTAAATTTTATTTTTCAATTTAAAAATTCATCACTAAAAAAACGCACCACTTCTTAATATTTTTTACGTATTTTTGACCCCACTTGTAATCTAAGTTTTACATATCAAAAGTGCAACAATAATAGTTGTATATGTTATAAAATTAGTTACTGAGTAAACCTACTTTCAGATTTTTGAATCGCATTAATTATAACTATGGAATACGCCAAAAATATCCTTGAAACAATTGGTAACACACCACTTATAAAAATCAATAAGATTACCGAGGAACTACCTTGTTTAGTGCTCGCTAAATACGAAACTTTTAATCCAGGGAACTCGATTAAGGATCGCATGGCATTAAAAATGATCGAAGATGCAGAAGTGGATGGAAGATTAAAACCTGGTGGAACTGTTATTGAAGGAACTTCAGGAAATACGGGGATGGGGTTGGCATTAGCCGCAATTGTAAAAGGGTATAAATGCATTTTCGTTTTAGCAGACAAACAGTCAAAAGAAAAGTGCGATATTTTAAAAGCGGTAGGTGCTGAAGTTATTGTGTGCCCAACAGCAGTAGAACCTGAAGACCCACGATCTTATTATTCGGTTTCTAAACGTTTGGCCAAAGAAATACCAAATAGCTGGTATGCAAATCAGTATGACAATCCTAGCAATGCGAAAGCACATTACGAAAGCACCGGACCAGAAATCTGGAAACAAACCAGTGGAAAAATTACTCATTTTATAGTTGGAGTGGGAACAGGAGGAACAATTTCGGGCGTAGGCAAGTATTTAAAAGAACAAAATCCAAATATTAAAATTTGGGGAATTGACACCTACGGAAGTGTATTTAAGAAATACCATGAAACAGGAATTTTTGATGAAAAAGAAATTTATCCTTATGTAACTGAAGGAATAGGCGAAGATATCTTACCAAAAAATGTTGACTTTAGTATAATTGATGGTTTTACAAAAGTAACCGATAAAGATGGTGCGGTTTATACACAACGCTTAGCAAAAGAGGAAGGTATGTTTCTAGGTAATTCTGCGGGATCTGCAATAAAGGGAGTTTTACAACTAAAGGAACATTTCACAAAAAATGATGTGGTAGTCGTCTTATTCCATGATCACGGAAGTCGTTACATAGGTAAAATGTTTAATAACGATTGGATGCGTAAGCAAGGATATATAGAATAATATTTCTAAAAAAAACTCTTACAATGTTTCAATGAACTTTAAAAAAACCTTTTTATGAAGCTCAAGATCCATTTGCGGTGATAGAGACACTCTAGCAATATAATCTTTATGATCTTCTTTAGTCGTTCCTTGAGTCGATGTTGCTGGTATTGTCCAATAAGATCCTTTTAACTGCCCATAACTTACACAATTTTTGCTTTCATTAGGAATTTCATTAATCATCAAATTGATTAATTTCAAATTTAGATTTCTTTTGTAAGCCTCTTTTTCCTCATCAGTACTCCCTTTTGTAGGCAGATCTAATGAAAAAACAGATGGTGTGAACCCTGCTTTAGCCAATTCCTCTGAGACAAAATTAATTTTAGCTTCTGGCAAATTATCCTTAATAAAGTTTACAAAGTCACGAGTATTCAGATAAGCCTCATGAATTCGTTTTTTCATTGATGGTAATTGTTTGGCTAATAATTCCATTTGAAAATCTGTAGCTTCATTATCACAAAGTCTTAAATGCAACCCTATTTTTTCTATTAATATTTCTCCTTTTTTATTTGCTACACAATAGCCAGCTGTGCACAACCCACCACTTGGAAATTTTGACCCGCTAGCAAATGAAATAGTTTTAACTGTTGAAAGTATATCGGCTTCACCTAAAAAATGTAAATTTGGACAAAATGTTTGATCCAAAAGAAAAACCGGAGCGATAGCTATACCTCCACTTTCAGTTTTACGTCTTGCACTCAATACATCTCTTAATTTTACAAGATCTGGGACCTCAACTCTTGGATTTGTTGGAATTTCAGCGATGACATAAGGTACGGCATCTTCAGCTGCAATCTTATTTAAAATGAAATCAAGACTTTGAACCATATCGTAATCACCATCAACTGGTAAATCCATTATTTCAATAGTTTCAATACAAGCAGCAGCTCGTCTTACTTGATCGTTTGTTCCTCCGTAGCAATTTGGGGGAACAACAATTTTGATTGACTTTCCTTTATGATATTCCTTAGCATAATCAACCAACCCCATCAAAATAGCATATTGAATAGATAAGCCACTTGAAGCTACAAGCGGATTTGTAGTTGTATTACAAATCTTCTTAATTGAATCCAACACAGCTATTTTATTGGCCGATGCGTCAGTTTTGATAGTTTTAAAAGAAGATCGATTTATTAAAAAGTTTAGAACTTCAAAGCAGTTTTTAGGTGTCATTGCAATAGTTTCCCTCCGCCTAACATGTTGAATTTCTGAAACGTAATATTTATTTTTTTCACCATTAACTAAAAGTAAACTTCCGTAATTGGCATGAACATTTATAAAAAAATCAATATTTGTATTGAGATCAACATAGAATCCATCTTGTTGCGAAATAAAAATATTACTACCGTTAAATTCCGATATTTCTGACGCATCAAGAACTTGATTTAATTCAAACTTATAGCCATAAATACTTCTTAGAATTTCAATATCAAAATAATTAGGTAATTTACCGGTGTAACTTATTTGAGTATTTTTATTTTCTAATAAATTTTTTCTTAAAATTGCCAAAACAGGCATTGTCTTTGATGAAAAACTGACTACTCCCTCTGCTGATAGATTATTCATTTTAGCAATTAACCATTCCAACACACAAGATAATGGATGACCTAGTCGGATATAATCGAAAGCAGTAGGCAACTCATTGAGTGCAGAATAATTTGAGTTATTTTCATTAGCTAAGATTTCGAAATGTTCTAAAAATTGAACTTTGGCCAATTTTTCGTCATAAATATCTAGTCGATGTGTTGTTAGACTCAACCAACCTGCTGGCATATTTTCTAATACCTCTTTAATATAATCGAGCATTTTATTAACTACCATAACTTTCGCTTTAGAAAGTGCGAAAGTACATAATAATTAGATTTAAACTATTATGATGTGTTTTGAGGTGGTTTATACATTCGATAAAAACAGACAAAAATTTAGAGAAACAGAAATAGTTTATTTAATACATTTAAATACAATATGTTCTTAAAATCCCTGATACATTGCGAGTAAGTTGAAATATAAAAACTTAAAAAATAGCATTTTAATTCAAATTTAACCTTACTAATAAATTATCACCTAAATGTAATTATTAATGTTCTCTTTTTGTAAAGTCCTAAATTTTTCAGAAATTTGTAATGTATTTTTATTTGAGAAAATTAGCGTGGATATTCATATTATTTGTACTCAAAATCATTAAATGTAATAAAAAATGAAAATTAAGCTCGCATTAATTACCGCATTTTCATCCTTTTTGACCAATAGCAATTAATTGTCACACAAGAAAATATCGTAATTTTATTATTTGAAATAGAATATGAATTTTATAAAGATGCGCTAATAATCAAATTTAGAAATACTTAAAATTGCTTTTTAAGGATGTACGCAAAAATAACAGATAAAATTATTTAAGAATACAAGTACAAAGCACAATGAATAAAATACAGCAAATAGAAAATCAAATTTCTAGGTTAAGAGCACAATTACAGAATCATAAACTTTATGAAAACCTCACTAATATGAATGACATAAAGGTTTTTATGGAGAATCACGTATTTGCTGTTTGGGACTTTATGTCACTTTTAAAATCTCTTCAAATAGAATTAACAAATGTTCAAATTCCTTGGGTTCCATCAAAAAAACCTGTTCTTGCCAGATTTATAAATGAAATCGTACATGGAGAAGAGAGCGATATAAACGAACTAGGAGAACCTAAAAGTCATTTTGAAATGTATTTGGATGCCATGACGCAAGCCAATGCAAGTACAACCGAAATTAATAATTTTATAAGACTAATTGAATCGGGAAATTCAATCGAGTATTCATTAAATGAAATAAATATTGATAAAAGAATTGCTGACTTCGTAAAATTTTCTTTTTCAATTATAAATACGAACAAACCTCATCTTGTTGCTGCTGCATTTACATTTGGTAGGGAAGATGTTATTCCAGATATGTTCATAGAAATTTTGAGAAATTCTGATTCGGAAAACAAATCATATGACAAATTGAAGTATTATCTTGAAAGACATATAGAATTGGACGGAGACGAACACGGACCTTTATCTCTAAAAATGATTTCTGAACTTTGCGGCAATGATAACCAAAAATGGATTGATACCCTATCAGTAGCAAAACAATCGTTACAAAAAAGGATTTCGCTGTGGGACGCTATTAGTGATTTGATTCTAAAGGAAAAAACAACATATAACGCAATATTTAGTAAATAGAGCATCCGGGGATTTTACCAAAACTAACATACATAGCTTAAGTTCATAGTAAACCTTCAGAGTTATGGACTTTTTTATGCTATTCGCTCATACCAAACATCCTCTTATTTTGAGATTGGTAAGTAATATATATGCTAATCCATAAAATATTTGTGTAAAATCTTTGTCATGACAATATTTTGTTTAACTTTATTTTATTATTTTTAAACAATTATAACCAAAATGAAACATTTTATACTAACACTTACTTTATTACAGGGATTAAGCTCTAAAATGATTTTTGATTTTAACATTAACTCAGATATACAAAATTGGAATGTTGTTGATGATACGGTTATGGGAGGAAGATCATCTAGTCAATTTAGTCTGAACCCTGAAGGATTTGGAGTTTTTGAAGGAGTTGTATCATTAGAAAACAATGGTGGTTTCTCATCATTAAGATATCGGTTAAAAAAAACTGAAGTCAAAAAATACACAAAAATTAAACTTAGGTTAAAAGGTGATGGTAAAAATTATCAATTCAGAGTTAAGAATAACTCAATAGACTATCACTCTTATATCTCGACGTTTTCAACCAATAATGACTGGCAGAATATTGAAATAACATTGAAAGACATGTACCCTTCGTTTAGAGGAAGACGACTTAATATTCCTAATTTTTCTCATGATTTCATAGAACAAATTGTGTTTTTAATTGGTAATAAAAAAAATGAAGAGTTCAAACTTATGATTGACACAATAGAATTGATTTAAATTAAGTCGTCATAGAAATATGTAATAAAAAAAATTAATAACATGAAAATTCTACTAACAGGTGCAACCGGATATATAGGCAAGCGACTACTTCCAGTTTTAGTAGAACAAGGTCATGAAGTGATCTGCTGTGTTAGAGATTTAAGTCGATTTAACCCTCCTTCTTCTCTAAAGACAAAAATTGAAATTATTCAAATAGATTTATTAGATAAAGACTCTTTGAGCAAAATTCCATTAGATATTGATGCTGCCTATTATTTGGTTCATTCCATGTCTGCATCTTCTAATTATAAATCTCTTGAGCAACAATCAGCAATTAATTTCAAAATTGCATTAAATAGCACTACTGCGCAACACGTTATATACCTAAGTGGTATTACAAATGAAATTGAGTTATCTGAGCATCTAGAATCAAGAAAAATAGTTGAAGTTGAATTAAATACTGGAAATTATAGTTTAACGACATTAAGAGCTGGAATTATAATTGGTTCAGGGAGCGCATCCTTCGAAATCATAAGAGATTTAGTAGAGAAACTTCCTATTATGGTTGCACCAAAATGGCTGAATACCAAATGTCAACCAATTGGAATAGCAGATGTCATAAAAATATTGTCTAAAACTCTTTTAAATAAAGCAACCTATAATCAGAATTTTGATATTGGTGGCCCGGATATCCTAACATACAGAGCGATGCTTTTAGAATTTGCTAATGTTAGAAAGTTAAAGCGACATATTTATACCGTACCAGTTATGACACCTAAATTGTCATCATATTGGCTATATTTTGTAACATCCACTTCGTATAAGTTAGCTGTAGCTTTAGTCCACAGCATGAAAGTTGAAGTTATTTGCAGAAAAAATAACTTAAATAAAATTTTAAATATCACACCAATTAAGTATCATAGAGCACTAAAAAATGCTTTTGCTAAAATAGAAAAGAACCAAATTATCTCTAGCTGGAAAGACGCCTACATAAGTAGTGGTATAAATAGCCATATTTCTGAATTTATACGAGTTCCTACTTTTGGATGTTTTATTGATCAACGCAAACAAAAATTTAAAATTAGGGAGAATTGTATTGATAAAATCTGGAAAATTGGTGGACAGAATGGATGGTATCACAGTAATATATTATGGGAAATAAGAGGGTATCTAGACAAATTATTTGGAGGTGTTGGGCTACGTCGTGGACGCACAAACCCTGACGCATTGCAAGTAGGCGACGCTTTAGATTTTTGGAGAGTTTTATATGCTGACAAACAAGAAGGACGATTACTTTTATTTGCTGAAATGAAATTACCAGGTGAAGCATGGCTTGAGTTCAAAATCGTTGGAAATCAATTAGAACAAACAGCTACATTCAGACCGTTGGGTGTTTGGGGAAGATTATATTGGTATGCAGTATTTCCTTTTCATGGTATTTTATTTAGAGGAATGCTGAACAAACTAACAAAAGCAGAGCAATAACTAAAAAATTAATTGTAAACCTAAATTAAACAACATCTGAAAGTCAGTAAATCATTTATTTACTGACTTTTTGTGCAAAAACAATTGATATATCAGTTACATTTATATATAAATTTTTGAGATTTATTTACATCACTATTTTTGCTAACTTAAACTTTAAATAACAGGCTTTTGATAAAAACTGTTAATTGCAAAGCATATGGTAAGAGCAGATCCTAAAAACCAAAATTATTTAGCTATAAAATGAAAGCTACATATGCAAAACTCTATATTTCATAGACTGTAAAATGATTATGATTAGAGCATTTTTATATTTAATTTTTGAAAGCATTTAGTACAGATAAAACTTTATTTTTTTTTCTAAAACAGTTGCAGAAGTCAAAAAACATACTATATTTGTAACTCTTTACCACGCGAAAGTAGCTCAGTTGGTAGAGCGTCAGCCTTCCAAGCTGAATGTCGCCAGTTCGAACCTGGTCTTTCGCTCAAAAGACTTCATAATTTTTTATGGAGTCTTTTTTTGTTATTAAATTTTGTAGAAAATAAAAATTTTTAGTTCTAAAATAAGATAACAGAAAAAGACAAGTAACTCTAATTCAATTAACAAAACCGAAACTCTATAGTCTCGGTTTTATTCATTTATAAGTTTCTTAATTTTTCTCCAAAAAAAAGTAACAAAACAATAGGTATTCCTAAAGCAATTACTAGCATGATATTTGCAGAAAATACTGAAGGATATAACAATAATGTTAATGCAAAACCTCCAATTGATCCGCCTAGATGCGCAGAGTGACCTATATTACCTAATTGTTTTTTCATTCCGTAAATAGAATAAAGTAAATAACCGACTCCAAAAATATATCCCGGAATTGGTATTGGAATAAAAAACAGATACAACTCCATAGCAGGATATAAAAGTATTGATGCATAAATAATACCAGAAACTGCTCCAGAAGCACCAACAGCACTGTAATAAGATTCATTCTTATGATATTGAAGAGAATACAAACTACCAGCTAATAGGCTACCAAAATAGATAATTAAAAAACTTGGTATACCTAGAACTCTAGCAACAATATCCCCAAAAAGATATAACGCATACATATTAAAGCCAAGATGTATCCAATCTACATGCAAAAACCCAGATGTTAGTGTCCTTATTTTTTCACCTGAGAGAATTTTACCTACTTGAAATTTATATCTATCTAAAAAAGAATATTCTTTAAACCCTTTCATTGAAACCAAAACATTGGCTACAATAAGTATTAAAACTGTTTGATTTATATTGTTCATCATAAAACAAACATACTAAAAAACAGATAACTAAAACTATACCATTTTAAATTTAAATACGATATTTGCGATAACAAAAGTATTTTATGAAATTTATAGTTTTTGCTATTGCTTATCCTCTGATTTGGGCACTTTCTAGATTACCAATGAGGATTTTATACATAAAATCTGATTTACTTTATTTGTTTATGTACTATATAATTGGTTACAGAAAAAAAGTCATTTTAGAGAATTTAAAACTTTCTTTTCCTGAAAAATCTGAGGACGAGTTAAAGAAAATTTCTAAGGAATTTTTTAAACATTTTATAGACCTAATAATGGAAAGTATAAAAGCTTTTTCTATTTCAAAAAAACAAATTTCTAAGAGATATAAATATTTAAATCCCGAATTAATTAATAAGTATGCAAAACAAGGGAGAAGTATTGCATTAGTCGGCGCACATCAAGCAAATTGGGAATGGTCCTTCGGTATGCCTTTAGTTTTAGATATTAATAGTTTTGGCGCTTACACTAAATTAAATAATAAATTTTTTGAGAAAGTAATAAGAAACTCTAGAGAAAAGTTTGGTTTTAAAGGTTATAAAACTTCAGATTTGATAAAAGGAATGCAAAAGAATTTTAAAAATAAAAATCAAGGATTGTACCTTTTGTTAAGTGATCAATCTCCACAACCTAATAAAACCTATTATTGGAGAAGTTTTTTCAACATAAAAGTACCTGTTCATACAGGTGCAGAAATGCTGTCTAAACGTTTTGATCTAGTGGTAATAAATTATGTTGCAAAAAAAGTTAAAAGAGGATATTACGAAGTAGAATTTCAACTGATAACAGATACCCCCAAAGAATTCGATAACTATCAAATTACTGATAAATACACCAAATTGACTGAAGACTATATAAAGCAACAACCTGAATTATACTTATGGTCTCATAAACGTTTTAAACATAGAGATAAAGTACCAAAAGAGTTCACGTAAATAATTTAAATCTAAAAAGCTTTTTGGTCTAAAGAGAGTAATACAGTTTGCTTAAAGTATTAAAAACACCTTTTACTTTTCAAGCTTTAAACTAATTTTAAAGTATTTTATAAACAAACACATAATTAATTTAAAACAATCTAAATCTACCTCCTATTAATATATTATTTTGTAAGAATAAAAAGCTTTGTGATGCAGAATCTAAAGGATTTAATGATGTTTTAATATCAGACATATTTATATAACCAGCCTTTACGTCGGCTTGTATAAAAAAGTATTTTAAGAATGTAATATTTAAACCGAATCCAGCAGAAACTCCATAGCCGGAAAGATGAAAATCATCATGTCTTTCATTACCTAATAAAGTTGTATCCGTTTTTGGGTATAAAACTCCCATACCAATACCTTCAGTTAAATTTATTTGAAGATTATCAGAGCTTAAACCAAACCAACTACTTATATCGTCAAAACGATATAATTGCACATTAATGTAATTCAAACCATCCGTATGTTCTAAACGTAAAAAATCTTCTGTTAATTGAATCGGCTGTGAATTATAAGTTCCATCATATTTTGAATTACCTATATTTATATTTCCATCTATATTTACAAACTGATCGTTATTAACAACATACTTCATATGATCTAAACCAATTGAAATTGTATAATTTTCTTTAAAAAAATAACCTATTCTTGCATTTGTTTGCGGTTTGGTAATATTTGTAATACCAAAATATTTTTTAAACGAAAATTCTGATGGAGTATCACGTGATTTTACATTTCGCAATGTAAAATCATAATTATTACCTTTAAACCGGATGTCGGAATCTGTATAGCTCGCCCAATTCCATCCCCAATAAACAAAAAACTTGCCTTTATTTACTACTTTATTTTTTTTAGTGAAAACTGTATTTTCTTGTCCTAAAAAAGAAGTTGTGGAAAAAAATAATACAACTAAAACAAATATATATTTATTCAAAATTTCTAAATATTTATTTAATGATTGCTTTAATTTCATTTATAAATCTTACTGCTAAATCATCTGCCTCTTGCTGAGATTTTGCCTCTGTATAGATTCTGATAATTGGCTCTGTGTTAGATTTACGTAAGTGAATCCATTCCTCTGCAAAATCAATTTTTACACCATCTATTGTATTTACATCTTCATTCGAATAAGTCGACGCCATCGTTTCTAAAATAGCATCAACATCTATTTCTGGAGTTAACTGTATTTTATTCTTGCTCATAAAATAACTTGGGTAAGAATCTCTTAATTCTTTACAAGACATTTTTTTATTTGCCAAGTGTGATAAAAATAACGCAACGCCCACCAATGAATCTCTACCATAATGCGAGTCTGGATAAATAATTCCTCCATTACCCTCTCCGCCAATAGCAGTATTGGTCTCTTTCATTTTGATAACAACGTTTACTTCTCCTACAGCAGAGGCGGTATAAGTTCCTCCATGTTTTTCCGTTACATCTCTTAACGCTCTTGAAGATGACAAATTAGAAACAGTATTTCCTCCTCCTAATTTTCCTAAAACGTAATCTGCACAGGCAACTAATGTATATTCTTCTCCAAACATAGAACCATCCTCAGAAACTAGTGCTAATCTATCCACATCTGGGTCGACTACAATACCAAAATCTGCTTTTTCCTTCACAACAAGTTCAGAAATATCTGTTAAATGTTCTTTTAAAGGTTCTGGATTATGAGGAAACTGTCCATTTGGAGTGCAATATAATTCTACACATTTAACACCTAATTTTTTTAATAAAGCCGGAATAAAAATTCCTCCTGTAGAATTTACTCCATCTACAACCACTTTAAATTTAGCCTTTTTAATTGCCTTTACATCAACTAAATCAAGATTTAAAACCTCTTTAATATGTTTTTTTAAGTATTTTTTAACCTTTTTGTAAGCACCTAAATCATCTACATCTGCAAAAGAGAAATCTTCACTTTCTGCCAAAGCCAAAATTTCTTCACCTTCTATACCATTTAAGAATTCACCTTTCTCATTTAGAAGTTTTAAAGCATTCCACTGCTTTGGATTGTGAGACGCTGTTAAAATAATTCCGCCATCTGCTTTTTCTAGAGGAACAGCAATTTCTACTGTAGGTGTTGTTGATAAACCTAAATCTATAACATCAATTCCTAAACCTACTAAAGTATTAGCCACTAAACTAGAAATCATTTTACCAGAAATACGTGCATCTCTTCCTATAATTACTTTTATTCTTTTCTTGTCTGCATTTCTACCTATAATAAATGCTCCATAAGCTGAAGCAAATTTTACTGCATCTATTGGTGTTAAGTTATTAGCAGTTTCACCACCAATTGTTCCTCTTATTCCTGATATTGATTTTATTAATGTCATATTCTTTTTTTGTCTTTTTTTCGCTCACAAATATAATTTATTCTTATTTAGTTCATTGGTAAAAGGCTAAAAAAAGCTTTTAATAAATAATACTAAAACAGGTTGAAAAAAAAAATGCGTTAGAAATTGTTATTTATTTTTTTAACTCTTTTGTGAGTTCCGGATAAGAATTGATTAGATAAAATGCTTGCATTTTAAAAAACACCCACAAATAAAATCAAAAAAAACCGATACAAACTGTATCGGCTTTCTCATATGATAAATGGTTTTAGATACTGAAATGAATTCAGTCTAAAAGTAAATTACTATTTACCTTCTTCCATTTTCTTCTTTAATGCTGCAAGACCACCAATATCTCCTAAGGTAGTTTTTTCTGCTTCGGCTGCTTTCTTAACAGCAGCTTTTACATTTCTTTTCTCTTGCTCTTTAAATAAAGATGTGTGAGACACAACAACTCTTCTGTATTCTTTAGAGAATTCTAAAACTACAAATTCGATTTTGTCCCCTTTATCTAATTTAGTACCGTCTTCTTTTTCTAAGAATCTTGTTGGTGCAAAACCTTCTACTCCATCTGCAAAAGTCACAACTGCTCCTTTATCATTCTTTTCTTTAACAGTTCCTTCATGTTTAGAACCAATTGCGTAAGTAGCTTCATGCGCATCCCAAGGATTATCTTGAGTTTGCTTATGACCTAAATTTAACTTTCTGTTCTCTACATCTAATTCTAATACCTGAATTTCTAGCTTATCACCAACAGTTACAAAATCTGAAGGATGTTTAACTTTCTTAGTCCAAGATAAATCAGAAATATATACTAAACCATCAATACCTTCCTCTAATTCTACGAACACACCAAAGTTTGTGTAATTTCTTACAGTACCTGTGTGCTTAGAACCGATAGGATACTTAGCAACAATATCTGTCCAAGGATCTGGATGCAACTGTTTGATACCTAAAGACATTTTTCTGTCTTCACGATCTAAAGTTAAAATTTGAGCTTCTACTTTATCTCCAACTTTTACGAAATCTTGTGCAGAGCGTAAATGAGTTGACCACGACATTTCAGAAACGTGAATTAATCCCTCTACTCCTTGTTCTACTTCTACGAATGCTCCATAATCAGCTAAAACAACAACTTCACCTTTTACTTTATCACCAATTTTTAAATCAGCGTTTAAAGCTTCCCAAGGGTGAGCTGATAATTGCTTTAATCCTAATTGTATTCTAGATTTGTTATCATCAAAATCTAAAATAACAACATTTAATTTTTGATCTAATTCAACAACCTCATTTGGATGATTGATTCTTGACCAAGATAAATCTGTAATATGAACTAATCCATCAACACCACCTAAATCAACAAAAACACCATAAGAAGTAATGTTTTTAACAATACCCTCTAATACTTGTCCTTTTTCTAGTTGGCCAATGATTTCTTTTTTCTGTAATTCAATATCAGCTTCGATAAGCGCTTTATGAGATACTACAACGTTTTTAAATTCGTGGTTAATTTTAACAACTTTGAATTCCATTGTTTTCTCAACGTACTGATCGTAATCTCTAATAGGCTTAACGTCAATTTGAGATCCTGGTAAAAATGCTTCGATTCCAAAAACATCCACAATCATACCACCTCTAGTTCTACATTTAACGAAACCGTTAACTACTTCACCAGTTTCATGAGCATTGTTAACACGTTCCCATGCTTTAATAACTCTTGCTTTTTTGTGTGATAATACTAATTGACCAGAAGAATCTTCTCTTCTGTCTACTAATACTTCCACTTTATCTCCCTCGGCTAGGCCTTGGTTGTAACGAAATTCGTTTAAAGAGATAACTCCTTCAGATTTAGAGTTGATGTCGATAATTGCATCTCTGTCAGTAATTCTGACTACAGTTCCTTCAATTACATCACGCTCATTTACAAAACCTACAGTTCCTTCTAACGCTTTTTCAAACTCAGCTAGTTTATCTTCATCAACAGCTTCAATACCTTGTTCGTATTTGTGCCAGTTAAAATCAGCTAAAAATTGTGTTGGATCTACAGCTGGAGTTGCTGTTTCTTTTACTTCGCCAGCAGCTACCTGCTCTTCAATGTTTTTTGTTTCTTCAGACATTCTGAATATACTTTGTATCTTGTTGTTTTTCAGATTTTTAACGATAAAAACGCAAAGAGTTGTTTTTATAAATTGTTTTGTACATGTCCTTTATTAAATCTGTTATCGCAAAAAGGAGTGCAAATTTACAAAAATCATTTGATTATAAACACGTTATAATTAAATTATTATTCTTTTTATTCTTGATATACAAAAAACTACCTTTGCATTTTTAAAACCTTTTTGGTTGATTTTAAAAGCAATGGATAAAAAAACAAAAGATTTAGTAGATAAAGGAATAATGCTTCCACTAATGGAAGAATTCTATACAATACAAGGAGAGGGTTCTCATACAGGAACTGCAGCTTATTTTATTAGAGTTGGTGGTTGCGATGTTGGTTGCCATTGGTGTGATGTTAAAGAAAGTTGGGATGCTAATTTACATCCGCCAACATTAGCAGATACTATTGTTGACAATGTAAAAAAACACGCTAAAACTGTAGTAATTACGGGTGGTGAACCTTTAATGTGGTCGATGAATTATATTACTGAAAAGCTTCAGAAAAATAATATAAAAACACATATAGAAACTTCTGGAGCTTATTCATTCTCTGGTAAATGGGATTGGTTTTGTCTTTCTCCCAAGAAAACTAAATTACCTTTAGAAGAATGTTATCCAAAAGCTGATGAATTAAAAATGATTATTCAAAACAAGTCAGACTTTGATTTTGCCGAGCGAGAGGCAGCTAAAGTCGGTGAAAAATGCCAACTTTTTTTACAACCAGAATGGAGTAAAAAAGAGAAAATGACTTCGCTTATAGTAGACTATGTAATGAAAAATCCTAAATGGAAAATTTCATTACAAACGCACAAATATCTGAATATTCCATAATACTTAATTTTTTTTAGGTGGCCATTACCGCTTTACCTTCTTTCTTTTTTTTGAAGCTCAAAAAGAGCTAAATAAAATCGCTTAATCAGGGCTAAACCAATTTATAAATAATAGGATTTTATAAAATTCTTTGATCTACCAAAGTACAAATTGTATCAAATTGTTCTTCAATTCCCATATCAGAGTTATCAAAACCAATTGCATCTTCTGCTTTCACTAAAGGAGAATCTTCTCTTGTAGAATCAATTCGATCTCTCTCTTCAACATTAAACAGAATATCTTTATAATTAACTTTATCACCTCTATCAACGAGTTCCTTATAACGTCTTGTTGCTCTTTTATCCGCAGAAGCTGTCATAAAAATTTTCAACTCAGCATTAGGAAAAACAACAGTACCAATATCTCTACCGTCCATTACAACTCCACTATTTTTTCCCATTATTTGTTGCTCAAAAACCAATTTACTTCTTACTTCCGAAATAGTAGAAACTTTACTTACCAATTGAGAAATTTCTAAAGTTCTAATTTCTTTCTCAACATTTATATTATTCAAATACATTTCCGCAAAGCCTAAATCTTTATTGAATTGGAATGAAAGTGAAATATTTTTTAAGTTTAAGATAAGTTTTTCCTTATCTAAAAATTCTTTACCTACAAAATTATTCTGTTTTGCAAATAGTGTTACAGCTCTATACATAGCTCCAGTATCTACATATATATAATTATATTTCTTTGCTAATAATTTAGCTATAGTACTTTTACCTGTTGATGAAAAACCATCAATTGCAATTATAATTCCTTTACTCATATTATCTTCCTCTATCTAAATCAATTAATAAACTAAAGGTACTAGCATTTGCTGCTGAATGAAATTTAGAATATGCATAATTGAATTTTAATTTATTCATTTTTAGCCCAAACCCAAAAGAGAAACCACTAAAAGTTCTTACATTTTGTAATTTTAATTCTGCAGATCTTCTAAAATTATAACCTATTCTAACATTCAAAGCACTTTCAGGAAACAGCTCAGCACCTATTACCAAATGTCTCATAGCATTTCCTATAACACCAACCTTTTTTTCAGTAATACTTCCATCTAAACCTGTAGTTTGATCGGATGGATTTGAAACAGAAATACCCCATTTTTGTAAATTATCTATAGTTGCATACCATTTTAAAGGAACATGTTCTAACTTGTAAGACCCTCCTAAAGCTAATTTAAAAGGTAAAAGCTCTTTTTCACCATTATATGACGTAATCTGTGTCCCAAGGTTTCTTATAACAAACGTTATTAAAAATGGTTTATACGGATTATTATATAAAATAGATAAATCCGTAGAAATACCGCTGGATGAAAAATTAGATATATTAGAGTTGATAAGTCTAATATTAGATCCTATAAAAAAATTCGTTCTGGGAATATTTACTGAATATCCTACAGAAATAGCTATATCATTCGCATTAAAATTACCAGTTTCATTTCCTAATTCATCAGCACCAATTAAAGGGCCATAATCTATATATTTTATACTCCCATGAAGAGTACCAAACCTTCTAGACACAAATTTGGCATAAGACAACGAACCAATATTTATTCCCGCAAGATAACTAGTGTAATTAACAGAAATCTTATTGTCTATATCTTCATTTATAACAGATGGATTCCAAATAGGTTGATTAACATCGTCTAATAAAGTAAGAACTTCACCTCCTAAAGCAATTTGTCTTGCAGAAGTAGATAAGTTTAAAAATTGATAAACAACTTCTCCCCCAACTTGTGCTTTTAAAGAACAAATCGAGAACAAAAAAATAGAAAAACAAATATTTTTAAGGCTCATTAAATAATAAACAAATGAATATTAAATTAATAACGAAAATAAGCTATATTATTACAATTCTCCACAACTTTCTTGTATAAAAAAACCTCATTCTATATAGAATGAGGTTTTAAGATCTTG
>ERZ1046568.26-NODE-26-length-131446-cov-10.708511_pt1 | contig 131446 bp, 129 predicted proteins | sample MGYA00383092_ERZ1046568 | MGnify/ENA primary metagenome ERZ1046568 (study PRJEB29581, sample SAMEA5548362) | metagenome | biome: marine; feature: coastal; material: water | depth 1 m | study: Short-term variability in the microbial, nano- and picoplankton... | reverse complement strand
TTATCAAGCCGCTTTATTATTAAGGAGCTTTAAACAATGCCTTTATATGATTACAAGTGCCAACAGCACGGAGTGTTCTCCGAACTCAGCACCATTGCTAATATGGAAGCGCCAGTTGACTGCCCCCAATGTGGGGTGGTCTCGCCGCGAATATTAGCCCTGCCGCCCCATATAGTGTCGATGATGAAAGAGACTAAGCAGGCTATGGAGCGCAATGAAAAGGCGCAGCATGAGCCGATTATTTCGACACTGGATCGGCGCACCCATGACAAGAAACATGCATCGGATTGCGGTTGCAGTTCAGGAAAGAAATCGAATCTTTTCTATACCGCAGACGGCAATAAAATGTTTCCCTCCATGCGACCTTGGATGATTAGCCACTAGATAGAATAGCCACTGGATAGAGTAGCCACGCGATAAAGCAGCCACTAGGTGACCCGTTGCTAGAAACAAAAAAAATGAGTTGTCCTTAACACCGGGCAACTCATTTTTTGTAACTCAGATATCCTGCGCTGACAGACTACTCAGTTAAATTTCAACAGCTTAACTAAGCCGCTAACATGCCACGATCGACAATAAAGTCGATAATCACATCAAGGCCGGTATGCTTGTGCAAGTTGGTAAAGACATAGGGATTGGTTGGACGCATACGCTTGGTATCGCTATCCATAATCTCCAGATTGGCTCCCACATAGGGCGCCAGATCAATTTTATTAATCACCAGCAAATCCGCTTTGGTAATTCCGGGGCCGCCTTTGCGAGGAATTTTTTCGCCCGCGGCAACATCGATCACATAGATGGTTAGATCTGCCAACTCAGGACTAAAGGTGGCGCTCAAATTATCGCCGCCACTTTCAATAAAGATTAAATCCAAACCCGCATGACGCTGGCTCATCTCTTCCACCGCCGCAAGGTTCATGGACGCATCTTCACGAATAGCCGTGTGAGGGCAGCCGCCGGTCTCAACGCCAATAATCCGGTCCGCAGCCAGGGCCTCAGCTCGAGTCAAAATAATTGCATCTTCCTGGGTGTAGATATCATTGGTTACCACTGCCAGATTGTAAGTATCACGCATGGTTTTACACAGCGCTTCAAGCAGTGCGGTTTTGCCTGAACCCACGGGGCCGCCGACGCCAATACGCAGGGGAGCTGTCGAGGAAATTTTAGATAAGTCAGTCATGGATAAGTCCTATTTAAGATCGAAATAGTCGAGTGTATTGAGTTTCATGGCGGCTGCTGGCAATCGCCATCGCCGGTGTTGAACTGCGAATATCGTTGTCCTCGGTGGTCATCGCCTGAGTCACTGCAGCGGGAATGGTTTTCGCCATATTGAGCATAATCTGCTGGCCATGAGTTTGGCCCAGAGGGATTAGCTTTACCCCAGCCACCACATTATTTTCCAGCCAGCTCCAGCAGTAACCGCGGCATAGTTGCTGACAATCTATACCCCACTGGCTGGCAGCCAAGGCAATACCGGTGAGTTGACAGCTGGCCACTGTGGTCGCCAGACGAGCTGGAATTTGAACCTCGAGGCTGGGTAGCAGACGTGCTAGTGCAGCGCCGCGCTGGCGCTCTTCTTTGCGCAGCTCCATGGTTTCGCGGCAGGCCACTAACCACTGGGTCCAGTGCACAACACTGGCATCGTCAGCATGATTGAAGGCCTCTAATAGGCGGATCAAAACCGGTAACTCAAGGATCGCAACACTGGCTTCGAGAATGCTTTGCAGCCAGTTTTCTAAGCTCGGTTTATCAGTCACCCACTGAGCTTCGATAGCCCACTCTAAACCCTGGGAATAGGTGAACCCTCCCACCGGCAGTGAGGGGCTAATCAGCTGGAAAAGGCGCAGTTCAGAGAGTGAGTTATCGAGTGCTGTATTTGGCACTTTATTTGGAACGGTACTAGGCACCTTAAGCAGTACTAGTCTTCAGCATTAATTTTAACGGCGCGAGCTCGCTTGCGTTCCAGCAAGCGCGACCCGAGGCTGCACACCAACAGCACGGCAAAGACCACTACACCCAGATGATCCGGCGCTGAAATCAGGTGAAAAACTGAAGCCACAGTGCCATCAGGATTGTGCGCTTGAGCCGCAGACTGTCCGAATACCAATGCAGTGCCAAGGGTTAGGCGGTTAAATAATCGGGTCATTTGAGTTTCCTTAAAAATAATAAATGGGGGTTTCTTAGCTCGTAATAATGAGCTTGTAATAATTAACTTTTAGTAACTAGCTTGTAATGATAAGTCGGTAAAAATTAGTGATCATGGCCATGGCCATGGCTATGACCGTGACTGGCTGAAGCATTTTTGTAGGCACCGGCCTCGGGTTCAAAAGGGGCTTCTTCCACTGCCACAGAGAGACCTAGACCAACCACCATTTCATCCAGCACATGGTCGTGTTGGTAGCGCAGAAAATCTGGTTCAATCTGCAGTGGCACATGGCGATTGCCCAGATGATAGCTCGCTCGCGCCAGGGCGTGAGAGCAGTCGCTGGTGACAGTCGAGACGGTTTCGGGCGCGGCATTAATCTCTACCACTAGACCCTCTTCACTCTGAACCAAATCACCGCCGCGGAGAATTTCACCGCGAGGTAAAAATAGCCCGGCCTCGCGACCATCATCCAGAGTCACTTTGATACGACTCTTGGTGCGTTCTCTAATTGGCAGGCTCAGTGTGGTGTCGTGAACGGCTGATATTTTCAAACTGCTTTTTTGTAAAATTTGAGTAATACGAATCATTAAAATGCCTGCCGTTAAAATAGAAAATAACGCTGCGCCATAGGCAGCTCTGTGGCCGGTTCGCAGACCAGTAACTGGCCGTCGGCACGCACCTCATAGGTTTGTGAATCCACTTCTATTTTTGGCTGATAGCTATTCAGCAGCATGTCAGCTTTGGTGACATTGCGACAGTTTTTGACTGTGCCAATTAAACTGCGTAAACCCAGTTGCTCCGGGATACCAGCACTCACGGCGGCATTGGGAAGAAATAGCATGGAGGTGTTATTACTGGCTCGACCCAGAGCGCCAAACATGGATCTGTAATGCACTGGTTGGGGAGTTGGAATCGAGGCATTGGGGTCACCCATAGGTGCTGCCGCGATCATGCCGCCTTTAATAATAATGGCTGGTTTGGTGCCAAAAAAAGCCGGTTTCCAAAGCACTAAATCCGCCAGTTTGCCGGTTTCTATGGAACCCACTTCATGGCCAATACCATGGGCAATGGCCGGGTTAATGGTGTATTTGGCGATATAGCGTTTAATACGATTATTGTCATTGGCACTGCTGTCTTGGGCCAATGGACCGCGCTGGACTTTCATCTTGTGCGCGGTTTGCCAGGTTCTAATAATCACTTCACCCACACGTCCCATAGCTTGGGAATCCGATGCAATCATCGAAAAGGCGCCCAGATCATGGAGTATATCTTCCGCGGCAATGGTCTCTCGGCGAATGCGCGATTCGGCAAAGGCCACATCTTCGGCGATATTGGGATCCAAATGGTGGCAGACCATCAGCATATCCAAATGCTCGTCTACCGTATTGATGGTGTAGGGTCTTGTTGGATTGGTCGAGGAGGGCAGAATATTCAGCTCACCACAGGCTTTAATAATATCTGGGGCATGACCGCCGCCGGCACCTTCGGTGTGATAAGTGTGGATAGTGCGACCATTAATGGCGGCCAGAGTAGCTTCGACAAAACCGGACTCATTGAGGGTGTCGGTGTGAATCGCCACCTGCAAATCGGTTTCTTCGGCAACGTTTAAACATTCATTAATTGAGGCCGGTGTAGTGCCCCAATCTTCATGGAGTTTTAAGCCCATCACTCCAGCGGCAACCTGCTCTCGAATAGGCTCCGGCTGGCTGGCATTGCCTTTGCCCATCAGGCCAATATTCATTGGCGCAGTATCTGCAGCTTCGAGCATCCGGTGAATATTCCACGGCCCCGGAGTACAGGTTGTGGCATTGGTGCCGGTTGCTGGGCCGGTGCCGCCGCCAAGCATTGTGGTGACTCCGGACATCAGTGCCTCGTCAATTTGCTGGGGACAAATAAAATGGATATGGGAGTCGACACCACCGGCGGTGAGAATATGACCCTCACCGGCTAGCACTTCGGTGCCTGCGCCAATAATAATATCGACGCCACTCTGGGTGTCGGGATTGCCGGCTTTACCGATGGTCGCAATGCGCCCATTCTTGACCCCGACATCGGCTTTGACTATGCCCCAGTGGTCGATAATCAAGGCATTGGTAATCACTAGATCAACGGTCTCTGCGCTGGGTCGCTGGCTCTGGCCCATGCCATCGCGAATCACTTTGCCGCCGCCAAACTTCACTTCATCGCCATAGAGAGTGAAGTCTTTTTCCACCTCTAGCCAGAGTTCGGTATCCGCCAGACGAACCTTGTCGCCGGTGGTAGGGCCGAACATTTCGGCATAGGCCTGTCTTGAAATAGATCTTGGCATGGTTTACTCCTGCCTCGTACTTTTGTTTTGTGCCGCAAGACGATCAGTCGTGCTCGCTTGCACGCCATCCTCTAGCTGACCCATGACCTTGCCCTGGAATCCATAGATATGCCCAGAGCCGCCGTACTCGACTAATTCTATGGTGCGCTCCTGCCCCGGCTCAAAGCGAACTGCAGTGCCAGAGGCAATATTGAGTCGGTATCCGAGAGTGGTTTCACGCTCAAAAATCAACGCATCGTTGACCTCATAGAAATGATAATGAGAGCCGATTTGAATCGGTCGATCGCCAATATTGGCCACTGAGATAGTGACCAGATTGCGCCCGGTATTGAGCTCGATATCGCCAGGGGCTGTTTTAAATTCTCCGGGGATCATAGTTGGCTCCTAGACAATCGGATTGTGAACGGTGACAAGTTTGGTGCCGTCGGGGAAGGTGGCTTCCACCTGCACGTCATGAATCATGTCGGGTACGCCGTCCATCACTTCGTCAGCGCTGAGTAAGGTGCGGCCAAAGTCCATCAATTCCGCCACAGTGCGGCCATCGCGAGCGCCTTCGAGAATAGCGCCACTGATAAAGGCGATGGCTTCCGGGAAGTTGAGTTTTAAACCGCGGGCCTTGCGCCGTTCGGCCAGCAGTGCGGCGGTAAACAACATTAATTTATCTTTTTCGCGAGGGGTCAATTCCATGGTCAGTTCTTAATTTAGGTGGCCCAGATACGTGGCGAGCAGGATGATTTGTCTAACCATTGGCTGCGCAGCTGGGCCCATATCTGAGTGAAAATATCCAGTATCGGCTCGATTTGAGTGCCCAATACCCTGAGTACCAAAATGTCGTCAACCAGAGTGAGGCCGATCGAATCCGAGTGTTGATAGCGATGCAATATATGTTCCAAATGATCTCGTTCTGCCTGGCTGCAGGGGGCGGCAATTAAGCTGCCCTGCATGGGCATTCCGCGAAGACCACTGGGTGACATGATCAGTGCGCTGTCCTGAGTACAGAGCTGTTCCACTAAACGCAGCTCGCCGTCTAATCGAATCTCAGTGCTGCTGGTGACAGAGCCTCGATCGAAGACTTCACTATTGGCCGGGCGTCCAAAACAGTGCACTTCCCAACCGATAAAACGCCCTCTTGGTGCAATATCAATTTCGGTTTTTAAAACTGACTGGGCACCGGGAAAGAAAATATTTTGTTGCGGCAGCCACTCCACCACCGCATCTGCAGCGACGCGGATTTTTTGTGTCTGATGACTGACCAAATCGCTCTTGGATTTGTAGAACTTGGTGGCGCCGGGAGTGGTGATCAAGCAGTGAGAGTGTTCTGCCGCTTGGAGTTTTATCTCAAGGGTGTCGCCACCTACCACGCCCCCGGGAGGATGCAGAATATAGCTGTGACAGATATCGCCCTCGGGATAAAAAGGGCGTTGGAGAGTGAGAGGGCCACGCTGTTTTTTGCGCACCAGACAGGTTTTATCTCGGCGAACGGCATAGTCTAGTTCGAGTTCGGCCAGCCAGCCGCTACGAGGCTTTTGTTCAGGAATAGCTTCCCCACAGATATTGCTCATTGTCTAACTGACCCAATTTATTACACAGATCTAAGACTTTGCAATAACGGTGCCACTCATCAAGCGTGGTCAATCAGAGGTTGGAAAGAGGGCTATATCTTTAGGATTAACCTTTGATTAAAGGCGCCATCTTATCGATCAAGGCTGACAGCTCAGGCTTGTGCTGACGAATTTCATCGGCACTTAAACCATGTAGCTCATGGGGGAACACCAACCATTCTTCAGTTTCATGAATATAGTAATCCGGTGGGCCGTCGGTCTTGTTGTTCTTGGGTTTGTAGTAGGGCGTGGCTATACGAATCTGTGGCGTGTTCTTTTTACAGGCGCGTTTTAGATCGGCGATTGCCTGCTGAATCGATAGTCCGGTGTCATGGACATCATCAACTATTAGCAGTGAGTCCTCAGCTTCAAGCTGGCGAATAATATAACTCAGTCCATGAACATGAACAGTTTTGCTGCGCTCGCCCTCACGGCTGTATGAGGAGGTGCGAATGGCAATATGGTCCGACTCTATTCCAAGCACATCGAGAAATTCCTGCACTGCTATACCCACTGGTGCGCCACCGCGCCAGACGCCCACTATATAGTTGGGTCTATAGCCGCTCTCAAAAACTTGCCAGGCCAGTTGGTAGGAATCTTCTAGAAGTTGTTGGGCTTGAATATAGCGTTTTGACATTAGAGGTGGATCCAAATTTGATTTATCAGTTAGCCTGCAATATTAGCATAATCAGCTGTTGGCTCATTATCCCGCGGATAAAAAAACCCAGACTAATAAATAGTCTGGGTTTTTCTTACCGCCTGTAACCGGTTTACTTGGACTTAGAAGTCCATAGAGAAACGCGCCATAACCTGACGTGGGCCAATCAGCTCGTCGCCCGTTGCGCCAACGCCAAAGACATCAGTAAAGCGAGCATTGATACCCGCCTCGTCAGTCAGGTTTTTACCAATCAGCTCAACCTTCCAGTCTTTGCCTTCTGGACGCAGACCAACAACTAGATCAATCACCTTGTAGCTAGGCACTACATCGGTAGCATCGTTATTGAAGATACGGTGCTTAAAGTCACCTCTGTAGGTGTACTGCAGGCTGCTGTTCAGTTCACCCCAAGAGGCGATTTCGGTGTTCCAGTTAAGGGCCACATTGCCGGTAAATTTCGGCGTTTTGGCGAGTTCATTACCGTTAACATTTTGCACTGCAGCGGAGCGGGCTATCTGAATTTCATCACTGAAAAGGTTAAAGCCTTGACCGATTAAAGCGTTGCCCGCAGCTTCCGATTGAACGTTATCCAGAGCCAGGTGATCACCAGTGATTTCAGTCTCCAGCCATGCCAGGCGCACATCGAGAATCAGTGACTCAGACAAGAAAGCTGAGAGCTCAAGCTCGGCACCAAAGATTTCTGATTTTGGAATATTGCCAACGCCGCCCTGGAAGACTTCAGGATCAGTTGCCTGATACTGCAGCCCTTCGTAGTTATAGTAGAAGGCTGCAGTGTTCATGCGAACACGGCCATCCGCCAGATCAGTTTTCAGGCCAATCTCATAGGCATCTACAATCTCTTCGTCAAAGGTTGGCAGCACTACGACTGGCGCAACGTCTGATTCAAGGCCGTAAGTCAGGTTTGAACCGCCGGGCTTAAAGCCCCGAGTGTATGAACCATAGGCCATAGTGCTTTCATTAAAATCATGCTCGACAACCAAGCGTCCAGTGACTTTCTCACTGCTCATCTCAATAATATCTGTGCCTGAGCGACCATAGAAGTTAGTCACTTCACTGTAGACTTCATCTTCGGTGTAGCGCATGCCAAACACAGCGCGCCACTCTTCATTAAAGTGCCAGGTACCCTGACCATAGACAGATGTTGAGTCGCGCTCGGGCTTGGAGTCAGAGATAAAACCGATCTCAGCGCTGTCATCATAGGAAAAGACTTGGTCGAGAGTGAAGGGGTCAAAAGTGCCGTTAAAGTTAAAATCGAGCAGCTCAAGAATACTGATCTCTACTTCTGTATCCAGATAGAACAGACCTGCTACCCAATCTAATTTGCCAAACAGTGGGTCCACTGAGACTAGGTTAATTTCCTGAGTGATGGTGGTTTGTTTGTTCGTTTCTGGAGTATAGACGCTTGGCAGCTGAGCGAATGGGGCTAGTACTGCAAGGTCATTGCGATCGTTGTCGCGATTGATCAGCACGTCGTCGTTCTGGTAGCTAGTCAATGACTTCAGGGTAAAGGCGTCAAAATCCCATTCCAGCACTGCGCTGTAGAGCTCAGAGGTGAGCTCGTAGTCGGCGCGAGAATCCTGACGCAGCTCACGCGCGTCTGGCGTTGGATCGAGCAGGCCTTTCTGTGCAGCACCGTTGCGATCTTCATCAAAGTATTGCGCAGTAAAGTTAGCGCGGAAGTCATCGCTGGGCTCATAGAGCACACGAACACGAGCAGACATACTGTTAGCATCATCGAGATCCTGACCCAGAGTCAGGTTGTCAGTAAAGCCATCGCGCTTATTGGAGATAACCGATGCACGCACAGCCAATGTGTCGCTTAGTGGCAGGTTGTAAGCTGCACGCGCTTTGACCAGGCCATAATCACCCAGAGTCAGATCGGCTTTGCCGAAGCTGCTATCTATAGAGGGTGCAGTAGTAATAATATTGATTGCACCGCCAGTGGAGTTTTGGCCGAACAATGTGCCCTGGGGGCCACGCAGAACTTCAATGCGCTCTAGGTCGAGAAAATCCGTTTGCAGGGCAAAGGGCGATGCCACATAGATGCCATCTAAGTGGTATGAGACAGACGGGTTGGCAATCGCATTTTGGTTGGCTTCGTTGCCGACACCACGAATAGTGATAACGGTTTTAAACCCTTCGTTTTTAGCAATATTAACGCCTGGCGCAATAGCGCTGAGGTCGACGAAAGAAGCGATTTGACGGTTGTCTAAATCCGCGCCACCTAAAACAGTGATTGCTTGGGACAGATCCTGGAGGCTCTCGCTACGTTTTTCAGCGGTGACCAGCACCTCTTCAAACATTAGGTTTGAATCTTGGGCCATAGCATTGCCAGAGAATGATACTGAGAACGATACTGAGAGTGCTGCTGAGACGGCCAAAGACAGTGTTTTAAGTGGAATACGCGGATATTTCATTCTGACTCCTGGGATTAAATCATTGGAAAAATTAAGGTCGATGCTGCGCTGTGGTGCACAGAAAAAATTTGAGCACGCATTTTGCACCATTTTCGATCAAAATGGTGTCAATTAATTATTTTCTGGGTATTTCTAATAAATCTATATATACAGTGCAATTAGCTTGCCAGACTGTCTAAAAATAGCGCTGGCATGACGGTTATTTGCGATGCTGGCTATGCCGCTATGGGTTGCTTTATGATTGCGCCAGATTTCATCCAAGCACCTCGACAATAAGATGGGAAAAAACCAATGAACGAATTGCTAGATCGACTATTTCAACTTCGCGCTAAAGGCACCACAGCAGGCACGGAATTGATTGCCGGTGTCACCACCTTTATCACCATGGTCTACATTATTTTTGTTAATCCCCAGATGATGGCAATGACCGGTATGGATCATGGTGCCGCCTTTGTCGGAACCTGTTTGGCTGCGGCACTGGCCTGCTACATTATGGGGCTCTATGCCAACTGGCCTGTGGGTCTGGCTCCGGGCATGGGCCTCAATGCATTTTTCACCTACACCGTGGTAGGCGAGATGGGTTACAGCTGGCAGGTCGCACTGGGTGCGGTATTTATTGCCGGTGTACTTTTTGTGATTATGAGTGTCACTCGCCTGCGTCGCTGGATGATGGACAGTATTCCCCTGAATATGCGTATCGCCATGGGCGCAGGTGTGGGCCTTTTTGTTGGTTTTATCGGTCTTAAAAGCGGCGGTATTATTGTTGCTAATGGTGCCACCTACCTTTCGCTGGGTGACCTGACAAAAATAGAAACCCTACTGGCTGCCATGAGCTTTCTAGTGATTGCGATTCTCTCTATTCGCAAAATTCCGGGTGCGATTATTATCGGCATTCTGGGTATCACCACCATTGCCGCCTTTATGGGGCTGGTACAAATTGACGGCTTAGTGGCTGCGCCTCCCAGTCTGGCTCCAACCTTTATGCAGCTAGATATAGTGGGTGCATTGGATGTGGCCATGATCAGTGTGATTATCGCCTTTTTGTTTGTGAATCTATTTGATACCGCCGGCACATTGCTGGGCGTCGCCAGTCGCAGTGGTTTAATCGATAGCCAGGGCAATGTGCAGAATATTGATCGCGCCCTTAAAGCGGATAGTAGCGCCAGTGCAGTGGGTGCTTTTTTTGGCTGTGCACCGGTGACAAGCTATGTAGAGAGCTCCGCTGGTGTTGAAGCCGGTGGTCGCACCGGTCTTACCGCAGTGGTAGTGGGCAGCTTATTTTTGTTGGCGATCTTCTTTTCGCCTCTGGCGGCCGTAGTGCCGGCCTATGCTACGGCAGGTGCGCTGATCTATGTGGCGATTCTGATGCTCTGCGGTATGGAAGCTCTGGATTGGTCGGATATGAGTGAGGTGTTGCCGGCACTGGTAACCATCGTCATGATTCCCTTATCATTCTCCATCGCCAATGGTATAGCTCTGGGTTTTATCACCTATGTGGCGGTTAAGTTTTTTGCCGGTAAGCGTTCGGATATTACTCTGGGTGCTTGGTTTTTAGGGGCGATTTTCTTGGCTAAATTTACCTTTCTGTAATCAGAGACTCGGTCAGTTTATCCAAATGCCATTGGTCACCTGGCAGTCGATGCTATCCAACAGCATATGGATTGTCAGGCCCAAACCGATTAGTCGGGTCTTGGGAATAAAGCAGAGTAATAAATAAAGCCCAATAAACCCTGGCTGATGGAGTGAGTGAAAGCCAATGCTGCAGCGGTTGGGGTCGTAGATCGGGTTGGCTAGCAGGTGGTCAATATCCACTACCATGGTAGCAATAAGAATCAAGTAGGCGACTTGCCACCTAGCGCCGAGCACTTTTTGGCCGAGCTGTTGGTTACGAAACAGCACGCCAACAAGCAGTGCGGGAACTAAAAAATGTAGGGCTAGATGCAGCAAAGGATTTCGACTCTTTTTTGTTAACCTGTTTTGCGATTTTGTATTATACCGTTGTTTTAAAGCCAGCCCTCAATATCAAATTCAGTGCCGCCATGGCCACGATGGTCACGATAGTCATCATCACTCTTCGCCGCTCTGGGCTGCACAGCAAGCCTTATTGATTTCCCCTATTAACGATGCTTTGCCATTTTTATTACAAATTATAACCAAGAGCAAACCTGTGCTACGGTGATTATTCATAAATAGATAATACGAGGCATAAAGATGAAAACTATAATAACAACAGTTACGGCCGCAGTATTGGGCATGGTTATGACAACAGCAGTACTTGCTGACCATCACGGAGCACCGCGAACCAGCGCGTTAGAATTGTATTTTTGTAGCTTTGCGGATGGCAAAGATATGGGTGATTTGAAAAAGGTCGCTGCGGGTTGGGACAAGTGGGTAGACAGTAATTTTACTGAATCCTACAACGCCTACATCCTCTCTCCAGTATTAATCAATGGTGCAGATTTCCCCTATGATTCACTGTGGCTGGGTGTCGCTGAGAACCAACAGGCTATGGGCAAGGTTATGGATGATTGGTCCGCTAAGGGTGGCGAGTGGCAGCAGAAGTTTGATGCCGCCTCTAAGTGTGACAGCCATGCCCTGCTGACCAGCATGGAAGTTCGACCCTATGACAAGCTCGGGCAAGCGGGTTACCTGCAGGTTTCAGCCTGTCAGTTTAAGTCGGGTGCAGGTTTTGCTGAGTTGGCCGCTGCGGATAAAAAGTGGAACGCTTGGATGGATAAGAACGCCATGCCCGGTGGTATCTACAGATGGATTCCTGGTGTCGGCGCCCAGCGCGCAGATAAGTCCGATTTCTACGGTGTTTACGTCGCTGAAAGCCTAGCTGATAGAGGCCAGGCTCACGATATGATGATGGCCGGTGGATTCCAGGTTTGGAACTCGCTCTATGATGGTATTTCGGACTGCGACAATCCTCGAGTTTGGAGCGCACAGCCTGCTGGTGGTGTTACTGCGCAATAAGGATTGGCAGAACAGTAAGGCGTTAAATCGAAAAACCCCGCAACTTGGTTGCGGGGTTTTTTTATAGGGTTAAGTGGTTGCAACAATTTAGGTATTGGTCTTTTAAGTCAATTATTGGGTTCCTAAATGAGATCTTGGTTTTTTAGGTTAGACCTTTGGCAGGGTCTGTAAAAAATTTTGGTAATGGACCATTACCTCTGCCGGCGTCTCCACCTGGGGGTAGTGGCCTATTTCAGGTAGCTCTGCGAGATAGTCCAGGCGACAGTTAAGCTCTTGATAGCGCGCCACCATATGTTTGCCTGAGACCGGATCCACCGAGCCATTAATTAATCCCAGGGGAATAGTCGATTGTTGCATGGCCGAAACCCAGCGCTCTCGATGCTCTAGGCGATCGCGGATATAGGTAATCAGATTATGGAAAATATGTTTGCCGTCATTATGATTAATCAGCCACCAAAAATTTTCTAGTTGTTCTTCCGAGGGTTTGCTCTGAGCGCCAAATACTGAACTAAAGTTGCGACAAAATTTTGCATAACCCGTGAATCTATTAAGTAGGCTGCCTATAGGGCTCAATAGAAGTTTTTGGGTTAACAGTGCGCGATGGGTTTCTGGAAATAAGCCGCCATTTAAAAAGCAACAGGACAGCCATTCTCCAACACCGCTGCCCTCAAGCTGACGAGATAAAAGTTCCTGGCCAACCGTATCCCCATAGTCATGGGTTAGCACATGGAACTGTTGCAACTGTTTGGCTTTCACCAATGCTTCAATCAGATCAGCCTGACCATGAATAGAATATTTGTGCTTGCTGGGTTTGTCAGAAAAGCCAAAACCGAGCATATCCACCGCGATCAGTCGGAAGTCTTTTGCCAGGAGGTGCCACATGGGCTGCCAGTCCCAGCTGGATGTGGGAAAGCCGTGAAGCAATATAATAGTCGGCAGTTCAAGCGCACTATCGATTGCATTTTGATCAGGGCTTTCATCAATAACAAATAGCGAGTAACCCAGTAATTCCATAAGTTCGCCACGTTCATGCCACTGCTCCGGCTCGCTATGAGTCGTCTGAGAAGTATCTTCATTTATCTGGTTCATACTGACTGTCTCCTACAAAAAAATGCTTTAGACCACTGTTAGTCTGCACTATTTTTAAAAATAAAATCAGCCAAAATTTGAGATAGCTTTTCTGCCTTTTTCCACTGAAAGAAATGGCCGCCACCAATAGTTGCATGGGGCTGTCCCTTGGTACCTGGTACTTTTGCCAGCCAGGGTTTTTCAAAACCATTGGTGATAGGGTCATTGCCGGCGCCGACACATAAAAAGGGTTTTTCAAATTGTTCGAAAAATTCCCAGGCTTTTTTCTGCGCTTCCAGTGATCGGTCGGGCATTATAGGCACCTGAGTGGGCATGGCGCGCACTGCCATTTTATACTTTGGGCTGGGGAAAGGTGCTTCATAGATGGTCGATAGTTGAGTGCGAAATGGTGAGATTTTTCTCAAGCCAATGGCACCGATAAAGAGTTCCAGTGCCACAGCTAATGGAGAGCGCGTCTCCATCTGGGATGAGGAAATAATGCCTGCGGGAACATCTGGCGTCTGCCAAGTATACTTTTGCCAGTAGGCAAATAGTCTGGCACCATCGTGACGCTTGCCCCCTAGGCCATTCATTTTCTTCAGTTCTTTCATCATCGAAAATAGGGTCAATCTTTTTTTCGAATTTCTAAAGGCGATAATCTCCTCGACAACCTGTGGAGGCACACCGGGATTATAGGGTAAGCCTGTATTGCCAATCGCCACTCGAGCAAATCGGTCACCGTTGTCCGCAACCATGCGCAGACCGATTAAGCCGCCCCAGTCCTGACCGAAAAAAGTTAAGTTGGTAAAATCATTTTCTACTAACCATTGATTCATCCAATCCACCTGGCGCTGATAGCTGTAATCTTCTCGCGCCGCTGGCTTATCGGATTTGCCATAACCGGGCAGGTCTGGCGCAATCACACGAATCCCGGCTTTGACTAAATGGGGAATCATGCGTGCGTAGAGATAGCTCCACACGGGCTGGCCGTGCATACATAAAATAACCGGGCCATCTTTTGGTCCTTCATCTATATGGTGGATTCTAAGATCGCTGCCGTCATGGGTCTTGATTGTGGTGTAGTGTGGTTCGAAGGGATAGTCGGGAATATTATCAAAACAGTGGTCAGGGGTTCTTAGGATTTCCATCAGTTTCTCCGCACAGTTTAGTTGTTATTTTTGGTGAGTATAACGCAGGAAAAATATTATGACAGTAGTTCTGCCAATAGGGTTTTCGACTGCAACGGTATTGGCGCTAGCGGTTGGTGTTAGTGATTGCTTTTGAGCCGCGGGCTTGGACTGCTGTCCAGTGGGTCACAACAAAGCTTGCATGCTGATCAGATGGGGAATAATCTAAAGTCATTACATAATAAAATCGAAGCAAAAACAGCTGACTTTGATGTTCTCAATAACAGCTTTTATAACAGATTATAAAAAAGGTATATCAGATGACCGAAGCATGGATTATTGACGCCTGTCGCACTCCTCGTGGTATTGGCAAACCAGGCCGTGGTGCCCTTACTACTATTCATCCTCAGCGACTGGGTTCTACTGTGCTCAAAGCACTGGCCGAGCGCAATAATGTCAACACAGCCGACGTCGCTGATGTGATTTGGGGCTGCAATGTGCAGCGCGGTCAAAATGGCAATGATATGGGCCGCATGTCGGCTCTGGATGCAGGCTATGACATAACGTCCAGCGGTGTGACATTGGACCGTTTTTGCGGTTCCGGTATTACCACGGTAAATATGGCAGCGGCGTCGATTATGTCGGGTATGGAAGATCTGGTGGTAGCGGGTGGCTGTGAAATGATGTCCGGTTACGGTCTGCTCAGTGGCGATATCTCACCTTTTGTGGATTCTGGGAATGAGCATTTGCGCGATATGTACGGCCAGTCCCATCAGGGTATCTGTGCCGATACTATTGCGACCATTGAAGGTATCTCTCGAGAAGATCTGGATAGCCTAGCTGCAGTCAGCCAGGAGCGAGCGGCCCACGCCATCGCCAACGGCCATTTCGACAAGAGCCTGGTGCCTGTGTATCACGACGATGGCACTCTGGCATTGGATAAAGACGAATTCCCACGTCCGAGCACCACGCGTGAAAGCCTCAGTCAGTTGAATCCTTCATTTGAGAAATTGGCCCAGATGCCTCTGGACGAAGAGGGTGCAACTTACGCGAAATTAATGGCAGTGAAATATCCAGAGGTAGACATTAAGCATGTGCATCATGCCGGCAATTCCTCCGGTGTAGTGGATGGTGCTGCAGCATTGCTGCTCGCCTCACCAGAATACGCTACCAAGCAGGGCTGGACACCCAGGGCCAGGGTTGTGGCATTCTGCAATATGGGTGACTGCCCCTCGCTGATGCTCAATGCACCTGTGCCGGCGGCCAAGCGCGTGTTGGCCAAGGCGGGACTAGAGAAAGCCGATATTGACCTTTGGGAAATCAACGAAGCCTTTGCTGTGGTTGCTGAAAAGTTTATTCGTGATCTCGAGCTGGATCGTGACACAGTCAATGTTAACGGCGGAGCCATGGCTCTGGGCCACCCGATTGGCGCAACCGGCGCAATGTTGATCGGCACTATGGTCGACGAACTAGAGCGACGCCAACTGAAACGCGGCCTGATCACCATGTGTGCCGGCGGCGGTATGGCGCCAGCAATTATTGTTGAGCGAATTTAGGGCTTTGCCATGGCTGAAATACAGTCGCATAAACAGTCGCATACACCGGCAGAGGTCGTTATTCAGCCGCGCAACCGGCAGCATGATTTAGCGGCTGCACTAAAGCGCGACTGGATGCGCAATGATGTCTTTGCCACGGCTTGGTTTAATGCCATGTCGATCACCTTTCCCCTTGGCGAACAGTTCTTTATTAACTCGGTGCGCCACTACCGAGATCGCATCACTGATCCCAAACTACAGGAAGAGATGCGTCAGTTTTTTAGTCAAGAAGCGGTGCACCTGCGCGAGCACCGGCGCTACAACGAAAAACTCTGTGAACTGCGCGGCTATGACCTGGAAAAACTTGAAGGTCCGCTGCGCCGGCGTATGGCTTGGGTAAGAAAGAATGTACCGGCGCGGGAGCAGCTTGCTGGCACTGCGGCGGTGGAGCATCTAACCGCTGTGCTGGCGGAAAAGGCATTGGGTGATGCGGGTATTTTTGCCGATGCCGAGCCCGCTATGCGAGACCTTTGGCAGTGGCATTCGGTGGAAGAGATGGAGCATAAAGCGGTGGCCTTTGATGTCTATCGGGCCATCGGTGGCACTGAGAAAATGCGCCGCGCAGCGATGCGTCGCAGCACATTGTTTCTGACCTGGGATATTCTTCACGGTGTGCGTCATATACTGAAATGCGATGGCAAACTGTGGAGCCCGAAAATTTGGCTCTCAGGGGTACGTTTTTTATTTGGCCAGCAGGGCATTTTGCGTGGCACTTGGGCGCCTTATAAGGCGTTCTTTGATCAGGACTTTCATCCTTGGCAAGAGGATACCAGTGAACTAATTGCTCAGTGGGAATTGCAGCAGTAGTCGCTAAGTTCTGTGAAAAAGTTTTTAAAAAACGTAAAAAAACGCAAAAAGACGCGATCAGACGTCAAAGTTAGAAATTTGGTGTGGGGGGTGAGTTTAATGATAGATTCTAATTTGAAAGGCAGAATGGCTCTGATATTGCTCGCGGCTGCAATGTCTATTCCTCTATCCTTGCCATCCTCTGCCGATAGCTATGAACCCGAGGCCCTAAAAAGCGGTCGCGTGGATCCCAGCCTGCATCTGCAGCAGGGCAGTGATCAGCTTGCCGCACAAAAAATCAATGACGTGATCTACAAGGCTACCGGCTTTGGTAATACCTTTATGGTGGTGACCAACGAAGGCAATGTCATTATTGATACCTCACTGCCGGCTATGGCGCCAAAGCATAAGCAGCTATTGACCGCGGTAAGTGACGAAGCAGTGCACTCGATTATTATTACCCATGGTCACGGCGATCACACCGGTGGCGTGGCCCTGTGGCGAGAGCCCAAGACCCAGGTGATTGCCCAGCAGAATATGGTTGAATTTCTCAACTATCAAAAGCGCTTGGGCAAACTGTTTATGCAGCGCAACAGCGCGCAGTTTGGTTTTGATTTGGTCACATCCCCGGCGTCGACAACCAGTCAGAGCGCTGGCGTCAATATGTTGCCCAACACCTTATTTGATCGGCGTCTCGACTTTACCCTTGGCGGCGAGCAGTTTGAGATTCTCCACACCCCTGCGGAAACCTATGATGCCCTGACCGTGTGGATGCCGGAATATAAAGCCGCTTTTGTCGGTGATCTGTTTTACCGCTCCTTCCCCAATATTTATACCTTGCGCGGCACTAAGCCGCGCTGGGCGCTGGACTATATAGAGTCGATTAACCGCGTCTTGGCACTGCAGCCGGAAATTCTGCTGCCCAGTCATGGCGAGCCGATTATGGGCAACGACAATATTCGCAGAGAGATGATTCGCTACCGCGACGCCATCCAATATGTCCATGATCAAACTGTTCTAGGCATGAATCAGGGCCGCGACGTGTTCAGCCTGATGCGCGAGATTAAACTGCCCGCCGAACTCGATGTGGGTGAAGCCTACGGCTGGGTCTCCTGGTCGGTGCGCGGTATCTATGAAGGCTATATGGGATGGTTCGATGGTGACCCGGTGAATATGTATGCCCAGTCGCCGCAATCTATTTATGCCGACTTAGTCCAACTTGCCGGGGGTGCCGAGAAAGTCTTGGCGCTGGCGGAAGAAACATTACATCGCGGCGATACGGTGAAAGCACTGCTGTTAATCGAAGCGGCACTGGATGCCGAGCCGAATGATCCTGCGGTGCAGGCGATGCGTCTGCAAATACTCACGGCTCTGCGCAAGGCGTCGGGCAACCTCAATGAGTCCGGCTGGCTCAATCACGGTATTAAACACACTAAGCGCCAGATGGCGCCTTGATCGGCCATTAGTGCCTGAAGATTATTTAAGAGATATCAATATGAACCAATCAAAAGACTCTCAAGTCGACGCTTTTCAAGTTGACGCTTTTCAAGAAGATGCACCTCAAGTAAATGCTACTCCTCCGGTTTTCGATACGCTAATCTCTAATGCCAAAGTATTTAACAATGGCGAGGCCGCTGTGATTGAAGATGTGGCCATTGCCGGAGGGCGCATTGTTGCCCGGGGCCAAAGTCTTGATCAGGCTGGCGCTGGGAAAGTGATCGATGGCAAAGACCTGTGGTTGATGCCGGGTTTATTTGATATTCACACCCATTATGATTTGGAACTTGAGGTGGCCCCAGGCCTTCCCGAGTCAACACGCCATGGTACTACCTCGGTAGTGATCGCTAACTGCAGTTTGGGATTGGCCTTTGGTAATCAGCGTGACGGCACCAACGACCCCATCGTTAGCTGCTATGCCCGGGTCGAGAATATCCCTAAATCCGTTTTACGTAGCTGTGCTGATAACTGTACTTGGGATAATCCAAAGGACTATTTGGATCATCTGGATACGCTTAAGTTAGGTCCCAATGTGGCGGTGTTATTCCCTCACTCCATGTTGCGTATCGATACTATGGGTTTTGATGCCAGTGTTAGCCGCGACCCCACTCATGCTGAAATTGAAACCATGAAAGGCACACTGCGCGACGCTCTGCAGCAGGGCTATGTGGGTTTTTCTACTGACGCACTGCCGTTTCACTATCTCGCTGCACAGCCTCACTGCGATAAAACCATCCCCACCCAGTTTGCCAAGTATGGTGAGATTAAACAGCTGACCCAGGTTGTGCGTGAAGTCGGTGCTGTTTGGCAGGCCACACCACCCAAAGACAGTGTTATTGGCACCTTGAAAACCTTCCTGCTGACCAGTGGTCGGCTCTATGGCAAGCCGTTAAAAACCACTGTTGTGGCGGCACTGGACATCGCCAACAACTGGCGTATCTCCGGCTTGGCCAAACGCTTGTCCAGCATACTTAACTCGCGTTTTATTCGCGGCGACTTTTATATGCAGGCATTGGGTGCGCCGTTTAAGGTTTGGTCTGATGGCGCGGTAACCCCTCTGGCGGAAGAAATTCCTGAACTGCGCCGCCTCAATGAAACCGATCTTGAAGACCGTGCTGAGCGATTGGGTATTCTCAATGATCCGGACTATGTCAAAGCGTTTAAAGCGATGTGGATGGAGGGCAAGCAGGGCTGGAGTCTGGCGCGCCTAAAACGCAAAGTAAATCTTGAAGACTACGCTTTTAACCGCACCTTGGCGGATATGGATATAGTTCGTTGCCCCCAGCAAAGCTGGCAGGGCATGACTTTTCAGGCCCTGTTTGAGCGTATCTTGGCGTTTAAATCAGGCCAGTTAAAAGAGACCATCAGTCAGCAGGAGCGGGATTTGCTCGAAGCCGATTTTCTCTGGATCGCCGATGAAGGCGACTTTATGCTGCAGATGCTGAGAAGCTTTGACAATGATCTGAGCTGGAGCACGGTCACCGCCAACCGCGATATAAAAACCGTGCGCGAATTGCTTATGCACCCCAACCTGTTGCCCGGCTTTAACGACAGTGGCGCGCACCTGACCAATATGGCTTTCTATGATGTGAATCTGCGCAGCTTGCAATTGGCGGCTCAGGGTGGCGAAGCCGATGTCAGCTATATGGTTAAGCGCCTGACCAAAGATCCCGCCGACGTCTTTGGTGTCGAGGGCGGCACCATTGATCTGGGTGACGTGGCCGATCTGATTCTGATCGACCCGAAAAAGCTCGCCGAATACGATGGCGAGAGCAAAGTTGAGCGTATTTATCGCGAAGAGTTTAGCCACGAGCAGTTGGTTAACCGCTCCGATGATGTGGTCAATCTGGTGATGATTGGTGGCCACACTGCTTGGGAAAATAATGCGCTGGCCGATGATTTGGGTAAAACCACCATGGGTCGATTACTGCGTTCTGTGGCCACAGCAAAATAGTCTAGGGACAAGATCGGTGCGCCACATTCAAACACTGGCTTCTTCAGCAAAACAAAAAGGTGACGGCTGTCTGACCCAGAGCTATAGCGCGTTTTTTCGGAAGCGCGTCATAGCTGCAAGGGCTTATGGCTGCTATTCTCAACAGCACTAAAAAACAATTACAATAATAAAAAGTCCCAATAATAAAACCTATAAAGAGGACAGGCCATGCGCATTAAGACTGCCGTATCCATAGTTACCCTGATAGCACTCTGCTTTACATCTTACCTCGCTGTAGCTGAGCAAAAACCAGTATCTAAGCCCCAGCAGCCCATGCTAGGAGTGCCCCCATCGCGCAGCTCCCAAGTCACTATGCACAATTTCCGTGACTACCCGATGAATCAATGGGCTTTCCAAAATATCGGTGCCCCGCTTAATACTGTGGTGATCCCCCGTCAGGGCAATATTGTTGAACTGCCAGGTCCATCGCAATCTCAGCTCGGCGACAAACTCTTCGCCACGGCAGGGGGCGTGCAACAGTCCTTTGATCAAATCTTTGAGAGCAACTATGGCGACGGTGTCGCGATTATCAAAGGCGGCCAACTACTCCACGAACGCTACTTCCACAGTTTTAATGCTCATGCCCAGCATATCTGGTTCTCCATGAGTAAATCCCTCGCCAGCAGCGCCTTTGGTCTGCTTGTGGAGCAAGGTAAAGTATCGTTGGATAAATCACCCGCGGACTATATTCCGGAGCTCAAAGGCAGTGGTTTTGAGCGCGTCACCATCCAGCAGCTGTTGGATCACGCCACCTCCTTATATTTCAAGGAAACCTACACCGATATCACCTCAGATTTTGCCCTCTATTATGTGCCGGCCTTAAATATGGGTTGGCTTCCCGGCGCCCGGGATGTGCAGCCAAATAATAGTGAGATCTACGGGGTGCATGATTTTCTTAGTCGCTTTATCAAATCGGATCCCAAGCGCGAACCCGGCGATAACTTTGATTACAACTCGAGCAATGCCGATGTGCTGGGCTGGTTGATTGCTCGGCTCAGTGGACAGCCATTTCAAGACTTTATTCAACAGAATATCTGGGCCAAGCTCGGTGCTGAACACGATGCCACCATCGCCGTGGATAGAGCCTATATGCCGGCCGTCACCGGCGGCATGAACAGCACATTAAGAGACGCTGCACGCTTTGGCATGATGATTCGCGACTCGGGCAAGTTTAATGGCCAGCAGATTATTCCCAGCAAATGGGTCGAAGCGACCCTAGATGTCAGTGATCAGCTTAAGGCCAATATGGCCGCCAACAGCAATTATCAGGAAGAAACCTGGTCCGCTTACCACAATATGTGGTGGATTCTGGATGAGAGTATTGGCGAGTTTGCGGCTGTGGGTATTCATGGTCAGGTGATTTATATTAACCGCAAAGCCGATACAGTGATGGCCTGGTTCTCCAGCCAACCAGTGGCCGGTGCCGCGCGAAATGAAAGCTTTAGGGCCAAGTTGAAAGCGGCGCGAGAGATGGCTGCGAGGCTTTAAGCGCTGCTTCCATGTAGGTTATTTAAGTTGGATCGGTTACTGGGGCGCCTAGCTGTTTGTCTGGGCCCCGCAGTATCACTGCCATTGGCAGCATCGCCAGCACCACCCACATCATTATTTTAAAGTCATTTAAATAGGCAATAGTCGACGCCTGTCGATTGATTTCCATATTCAAAAGCAGCAGCCCTGAAATTGCCTCGTTATGCAGAGCCTGCGGAAACTGCTGCAGCCCCATGCTGGTGATATAGGGGGTGATATTCTCGGTAAGATAGGCGTGCTGAGTTTGCAGATCGCGGGAAAACAGTACAAAGGCCGCTGAGACGCCAATACTGCTGCCGAAATTGCGCACTAGGCTAAATAGTCCTGCGGCCTCTGTACGATATTGCGGCTCCAGCGTGAGATAGGCGAGCGTGCTGAGTGGCATAAACACAAACCCGAGACCCAAGCCCTGCAGAAAGCCGGTGCTAACAATTCTATATGCTGGCACAAAGGTGTCGAAATGAGTCATTAGCCACAGGGAGTAGGCGGTCAACAATAGGCCAACGACTACAAGTGCCCGAGGGTCGAAACGATCGGCAAACTTGCCTAGCAGGAACATCGACAGCATGGTGCCAATCCCGCGAGGTGCCAGTATGGTACCTACATCCAATACCGGATAACCCATAATCCTCTGCAGATAGTTGGGCAGCAGTGCCATGGTGGCGAGCAGAATCAGCCCCATAAAAAACATAAAAATTAGGGCGCCGGTAAAATTGCGGTCGCGAAGAATTGCCGGTGTTAAAAAGGGGTTTTTGGCAGTTTTGGTATGCACTACATAGACCCAGAGTGCCGATAGCACTACTGCGCAATAGAACTGTATTTCTATGGAATCGAGCCAGTCGAGATGATGGCCGCGATCGAGAATCAACTGAATACCGGCGATAACTAAAGCCAGAGCAAAGAATCCCAAGCCGTCAAAGGGTCGCTCTTCACGCTCAGTCTCTGGCATTAGAGTCAGAATAATAAATAACACCACTACGCCAAACGGCAGATTGATATAGAACACCCAGTGCCAAGAATAATACTCAGTGAGAAAGCCTCCCAGAGTGGGCCCTAGAATAGGCCCAATCATAATGCTCACAGTCCACATGGCCATGGCCTTGACGCGGTCTTCCTTGGCATTGATATCGAGCATAATGGTTTGAGAAAGCGGCACCAGTGCCGCGCCGAACAGTCCCTGCAAAATACGAAAGCCAATCATCTCGTTGAGAGAGGTGGCTGCACCGCAGAGCAGAGAGGTCAGTGTAAAGCCGGCGATGGAAATCAAGAAAACGTTTTTTCGCCCATATCGCCCAGACAGCCAACCTATAGGCAGGGTCATAATCGCCGACGCGACTATATAAGAGGTTAATACCCAAGCCAGCTGGTCCTGAGTTGCTGACAAACTGCCCTGCATATGGGGCAGAGCGACATTGGCAATGGTGGTGTCGAGCATTTGCATAATGGAAGCCAGCATCACTGCCAGAGTCACCGCGGATTTGGCTCGTGGTGTCAGTTCAACTTGAACTGACATTGAACACCTCTACGCTTGTTAGGTCAGGGAGGGCAGGGGAACTAAGAGCGCTAAAAGGGTTGCAGCTCATTAGTTGGCCCAGGGCAGCTGACGACTATGGCCTGTATCAACCTTTACCAGTGCGCTCATACCCGCGGTGAGCGCAATGCCCGATATTGATGAGCTAGGCGTTGAGGAGCCAGAGGCTATTGATCCAGAGGCTATTGAATCAGAGGCTGTGTCGATGGCCAAATTGACGGTGATACGCTGCACTACCTTCACCCAATTGCCGGTACTGTTCTGTGCCGGTAGTAGTGAAAATTCCGAGCCCGTGCCCGGAGTAATACTGCTGACGTGACCCTGCCACTGCTGATCCGGGTAGGCATCCACTTCGATGGTCGCCGGTTGGCCCACCTGAAGATGGGTTAGGTCGGTTTCTTTAAAGTTTGCCTCGACCCAAATATAGCTGTCATCCACCAGGCTAAACAGCGGTGCTCCAGCGATAATATATTCGCCCTTGTGGATTGAGAAATTGGCCACCACACCAGAGGAAGGGGCAACAATGCGAACATGGCTGAGATCCAATCTGGCTTTGTCGCGCTCGGCTAGCGCTAATAGATAGCTAGGGTGTTGCTGCAGCGGCAGGTCAATATCAATCAGTCGTGCCTTCACCACCTGCAGCGCTTGGGTAGTCACCTGCATCTCATTAATAGAATCGAGATAGAGATATTCGGCTTGATCCACCTCAGCTGCAGAGACGGTTTTTCGCGCCAGCAAACTGTTTAGGCGATTAAACTCGCGGAGATAAAAATCATGCTGAGTTTTGCTTTGCTCAAGATCAGCCAGCTTATTTAAATAGTCGGCTTTTAAACTCTCAACATCGCCGCCCACCTTGATCAGATTCGCCTCAGCCCTTGCCAGGGCAATTTGATAGGGTTGGTCATCGACCCGGAATAGCAGTTGCCCAGCCTCAACGCGACCATTGTCGGCAACGGAAACTTCCACTACTTTACCGGATATCTCACTGGCGATAGACAGCATGCCAGCCTTTAAATAGGCATTGTCGGTTTCCATATAGCGACCACCAACTATGTAAAAGTACGCAGCGACTGCGGCTATAGCCAGGGGTCCCGCGAGAAGGGTTGCGCGGCGTTTAAGGTTGTCAGACAAGGCGTGTATTCCTGTTTTAGTTATTATTTTTTGGCCGTGACTCGAGCATCATGGCTCGAGGATTTTATTATTTTGTATCTGCGTCTTGTGCGCAGAGATTGGCGCGCATACGTGACAGCAGGTCGGTTAGTTGCTGCCGTTCGCTGGCGGAAATTCCCTTTAGCGCAGATTCGCGAACCTCTATTCCCACCAACTTAATTTTTTCTATCAGGGGTTCAACCTTGTCGGTCAGAAACACTCTTTTGGCGCGACGATCCTGAGGGTCTTGACGACGCTCAACCCAGTCATTGCGCTCGAGGCGGTCCACCAGCCCCGTCATAGTAATTGCGGTAACACCAATAATATCTGCTAGACGCTTTTGCTGAGCACCATTTTCCCAGGAAAGTAGAACCAGAACTGACCACTGAGAGCGGGTCAAATTGTATTCATGGGCACGGCGCTCAAAATTCCAGCGCATCATGCGGGCAACATCGTGGATGATAAAACCCAGGGTATCGTTGTTGGCTATATCGGCATTGCTCATAGGAATCTATTGACGAATTTTAAGAGGAACCTTATTGTAAGCATGCTAACTATCTTAGGCAATTGTTTTATACACTGATAAATAACGCTGTGTCTGTAGGGGAATTTGGTCAAACGCGGTAAGCTGAAGCGCTGTTTTACATTAAAAGCTACAACAACCAAAATCTGCGAGTTAAAAAATATGAGTCAGACCAATGTCTTTGGAGAACCCATCGAAGAGTGCTGCAGCAACCCTATCACCGGCTACTTTCGCGATGGATTCTGCCGCACCGACAAATATGACCGCGGCTCTCACACGGTTTGCGCGGAAATCACCGATGAGTTCTTAGAATTCTCCAAATCCAGAGGCAATGACCTGTCGACCCCGCGTCCGGAGTTCGATTTTCCCGGATTAGTCGCTGGGCAATCTTGGTGTCTCTGTGCCTCGCGTTGGTTGGAAGCCTACGAAAGCGGTTGTGCACCGAAAGTATTCTTGCGCCGCAGCAACAGTATGGCCCTGGAAATTGTTCCTATGGAAGCGCTTAAAGCGTCCGCCGCAGATTTGAATTGAGTGCTCGGCGGATGTGGCTTGAGTGCCCGGCGGGTTTGAATTGAGTGCCCGCTGCCGACCTAAATAAAAATAAAAAATGACAGGCTGATTCCTATGAGTTTTTACGACAAATATATTCTGCCCTCTTTTCTCAACTGCGCCTGTGGCTCCAAGCCTATTCTCTACCAGCGCGGCAAAGTCGTGCCTCTAGCTGAGGGTCTAGTTCTTGAAGTGGGTATTGGCTCGGGGCTGAATATTCCCTTTTACGATGCCGGCAAGGTCGAGAAAGTCATAGGCTTAGACCCCTCGCCAGAGCTCAATGAGATGGCTGAAAAAGTGGTTAGTAAGACCGCCGCGGAGAATGGTTTGAAGGTAGAAATCATTCTTGGTGGTGCTGAAGCCATGCCCTTTCCCGATGATTATTTTGATAGCGTAGTAATCACTTACACACTCTGTACGATTCCCGATGCTGCATCTGCCAATCTTGAAATACGCCGTGTATTAAAACCCGGCGGCAAGCTGATCTTCTGCGAACACGGGCTGGCACCAGATGCAGGCGTCGCCAAATGGCAGGGCCGCATCGATCCTTTCTGGGGCAAGTTGGCCGGTGGTTGCCACCTCAATCGCGATATTCCCGAGCTGATTGCCAGCGCCGGTTTTAGGTTTAAAACCTTAGACCAGATGTATCTGCCGAGCACACCAAAGTTCGCTGGTTACAACTATTGGGGTGTGGCCGTGATCGCCTAATTTCCTATTTATCAGCATTGGGCGTCTACATATTTCAGTTTGATTGCTAAGGTGTTACATTAAATCTATAACCCAAAAAGGGCTGTTAAAAGCTCAATAAAAATAATAATAATCGAGGTACTCAATGACCGATCCATCTATACCTGAAGGGGGAGCTGCAAAGGCTTCTGGAGCTGACAATGCAGCCGCGCCTGTCTCCAATGGCTACCGCCGCTATGTGTTGGTTCTGCTAACTCTTGTCTATGCACTGAATTTTATTGATCGACAAATCTTGGTGATTCTGCAAGAGTCGATCAAAGTGGATATGGATCTGTCTGATTCTCAGCTCGGCCTGCTCACCGGTTTTGCCTTTGCGATCTTTTATGTCAGTGTGGGTATTCCCATTGCCCGCTGGGCCGATTTGGGTAACCGTCGAAATATTGTCTCCCTCGCAGTCGCTGTATGGAGTGGTATGACCGCTCTGTCTGGTTTCACTCAGAACTTCTGGCAGTTGTTAATGGCCCGAATCGGCGTCGGTGTCGGCGAAGCTGGCGGCAGCCCGCCATCTCATTCGATGATTTCGGATTATTATCCGGTTGAGCAGCGGGGCAGTGCGCTGTCGTTTTACTCCACCGGTGTCTATCTCGGTATTCTGTTAGGCTTTTTGATTGGTGGCTGGATCAACAGTGAGTTTGGTTGGCGCACAGCGTTTTTCGTGGTCGGCGTGCCGGGCTTTCTGGTGGCCCTATTAGTGCGTTTCACCATTCGTGAGCCGGTACGCGGTGGTCTCGAGGGACGCGCCCTAGAGACGCCAGCAACCTTTGGCGAAACTCTGCGTACCCTCAAAGGTTTTGGTTCATTCAAGCTATTTGCCATCGCCGCTGGGCTCAATGCCTTTAGCAGCTATGGTATTGGTAACTTTACACCTTCGTTTTTAATTCGCTCTCACGGTTTTAGCAGCTTAGAAGTAGGCACTAGTCTGGCGCTGATTACCGGTATTGGCGGCGCACTGGGAACCTATATGGGCGGTGTATTAGCTGATCGCTTTGGCGCTAATGACAAGCGCTGGTATCTATGGGTCTCGGGGATTCCCGCCGCCTGCAGTGTACCTTTGATGTTTACCGCGGTATTTATTGGCGATCCGAGATTGGCCCTGGGCTTTCTGTTTTTTGCCACTATGCTGGGTGCCTTCTATCTGGGGCCCACTATTGCGATCTCCCACACCCTGGTTAGCCCAAGCATGCGCGCTATGGCCTCGGCCATTCTGTTCTTTATCCTTAACTTAATTGGCTTGGGTTTAGGGCCGCTGGTTGTGGGAATGCTGAGCGATTTACTTGCACCTACCTATGGCTCTGAGTCACTGCGTTATGCCTTGGGCATAGTCTCATTTGTTAATTTGATCTCAGCGGCATTCTTCTTTTTGGCGGCGCGCAAATTACTCGCAGATCTTAAACAATGATGAGTTTGCTTCGCAGTAAGGTGTTTTTTGCTGTGATGTTAGTCGCTGTGGTGAGTCTCTACAGTATGGGAGCGGACCGCAATCCGCTGCCAGAATTTGGGGGCTACAGTGATGTAAAACAGAAGAAAACCGCGTTTTTTGATTATATGCTGCCCCTGGTAGCTGCCGCTAATCAATCGGTTATCGAACAGCGTGTCGAGCTTGAGAAAATGGCCGCCGGTGCAGATCAGCTGTCATTCTTTCAGCAGCGCAAGTTGCTGCAGCTAGCTGATCGCTACGCTGTGGATACGGGAGACGCAGACGTTGGCGACCATCAGCAAATCATTGGTCAGCTATTACTCCGCGTTGCCCCATTACCACCCTCATTAGTGCTGGCTCAGGCTGCCATAGAGTCAGCTTGGGGGACGTCGCGCTTTGCCCGTCAGGGCAATAATTTATTTGGTCAGTGGTGCTATCAAAAGGGTTGTGGCCTTGTGCCTCTGCGCCGCTCGGCAGACAGCAAGCATGAAGTGGCTAAGTTTGATTCCGTGGCCGCTGCAGTCGAAGCCTATCTACACAACCTCAATACTCACCGCGCCTATGCGGATCTGCGTGCGCTTCGTGCGGATCTGAACACAGCGGATAGCAGTGCTAGTGGCCATCAGTTGGCACAGACGCTACTTTATTATTCGGAGCTTCGTCAGGTCTATGTTGACGAAGTGCAGGCTGTTATAAGAATCAATAAGCTGCAGGGCTACGACAGCTTATAAACTGAGTTCGACAATATGAAAAAATTTTTTAGCCTGTTCGTTGGTTTTTTGTTTTTCGGCATTGCGACATTTCTGATTGTTGCCCCAGCAATAGTAGATGATGGAGCAAATGTAGTCGTTGCCCACCAACCCTATGAGATTTCTGAGCGAGCTGCGGCGCTACACAGCAGTCTGCTGGTTGGTGATTGGCATGCGGACAGTCTGTTGTGGATGCGTGACCTGACGGAACAGTATGACTATGGCCATCTGGATTTTCCGCGCATGCAGCAGGGCAATATGGCGCTGCAAATGTTCACCACGGTAACCAAATCTCCCAGCGGGCAAAACTATAAGCGCAACAGTAGTGACGCCAGCGACAATATTACCCTGTTGGCCATGGCACAGCGCTGGCCAGTGGCAACTTGGACCAGCCTTGCGGAGCGCGCACTATTCCAAGCCGATAAACTCCATGAACTGGCTGATCGCGATCCTGAAAACCTTATGTTGATTCGATCGCGAGATGAACTTGCCGACTATCTGCAACGCCGACAGAGCAGTCCTAAACTGATTGGCGGGTTGCTCGGCACCGAGGGCTCTCACGCACTGGATGGCGATCTGAATAATATTCAACGGCTGTTTGATCGCGGCTTTCGCATGATGAGCCTGCAACATTTTTTTGATAACAAACTCGGTGGTTCACTGCATGGCACTAGCGGAGAAGGGTTAACCCAGTTTGGTCGCGATGCCGTGACTCATATGTTGGCCCTAGAGATTATGCTGGATGTCTCGCACTCTTCGGAACAGGTGGTGATCGATACACTGGCGATGAGTAATAAGCCTCTCCTGGTCAGCCACACCGGCTTTCAGGGACACTGTCAGTCGCCGCGCAATATCAACGACGGCCTGATGCAGCAGATTGCCGCTGCTGGCGGATTAATCGCCGTGGGTTATTGGGAAGGGGCGATCTGTGGCAATAGCCCCGCCACCGTGGCTGCGGCGATCGTCTATGGTATTGGACTAGTGGGCGAAGACCATATTGCCCTGGGTTCTGATTTTGATGGTTCGGTGACCACCTCTTTGGACGGCAGTGAGTTAGCCGTGATCACTCAGGCGCTGTTGGATGCCAATCTTAGCGAACAGCAGATCCGCAAGGTAATGGGCGAGAATATGCTCACGTACTTGCAGACCTATCTGCCCTGACAGGGTAGTTCTAGGGCTGGCTCGGTTCTAGTTGGATATTGAGCAGATAGTCTGCCACCGCCAATTGGGTCTCTGCATCCAGATAATTTTGTGCCGGCATCTCAGGATACTCTGGACGAACCTTAAACGGCGCATTGATATAGCTAACAATGCCCTGTGGATTATTCGCATACATCGCCTGAATATCGCGTGTCGAAGGACCGATCAACACATCATCATAAGCATGACAGCCCGCACAGATGCCCATATAGGCGATTTCACCGCGCTCGGCTGACGCGATAACCCTTGGCGTGGCAGCGCCTGGAATCAGGTAGTTATGGATGCTATCGGTGTTGCTAAAATCGCACTCAGCAAAGTCACCGAGCCCTACATGGTGGTAGCGATGACGGTTGATTATGCAGCTATCTTGACTGGCCCCGATCTGAAAAATATCTATATCGCCTGTATGCAGTTCAGTGAGAGCAAAGGCGCGAACCTCATCGATAGTGTCATAGCCATTGTTGTGCATCACATTGTCGAGAATCATCACTCGGTCGGCATTGGGGTCCACATCTGGGTCCAGAGTTAGGCCTGGGGCATTGCCGTGATCGTTGATCAATATGCCCGCGACTTTGTGGTCGACGATAATATTACCTTCGATAATCACATCATCTGCCGCCATTACCAGAATGCCCGTACCAGAGGGAATGCCTGCTACGGTAGAGCCGGGCGCGGCAAAATTGGGAATGTTGTTATCGAGGATAAAGTTATTGCGAATAATGACATCGTAGGTGGTTTTGATCGGCAGGCCCGGCGTGATAAACGCGAGAATGCCGCCGCTGTTGTTGTAGGTGTAATTGTTCTCGACTATGGCGTGGCGACTGTTTTCGATTTCGATGCCGGCAACGCTGTCGAACACTTGGTTGTGGGCAACATGGATATTGTCACTCATGCCCACATAGATCGCTGCGTCGGCAATACCTGAAACAATATTGTGTTCAATCAGGCCATTGACACCGAGCTGGGGGAAAATTCCGTAGATGCCGGTATCGATAATTATATTATTGCGAATCTCAAAATTGTTACCGGCCTGACTCATAATGCCATTGCCTTTGTAGCGAGTAATTTTAAAATTGGCGATAAGAATATTATTCCCCGAATAGAGAATCGCATCGTTGAGTTTGCCAAGGCCATCTAATGTGGCTCGCTCACCCGCCTTGATCACACCCACCAGATGAATATCGTCTTTGTCTATATAGACAGTTTCTGAATAGATGCCGGGCATTACCTGAATCGTATCGCCGGGCTGGGCGGCTTCTACCGCGGCCTGTATCGAGTCGCCGGGATTGACGGTAAGGATTTGACCATTGACCGTTCGCTCTGGCAGGGCAGTGTTAACGCTGCCGGATTGATCACCACCGCCATAGCTGGCGCCACCGACGCTGCTCGTAATCTGCGGCGAACTGTTGAGGTTTGTCGCCAATTGCCAGCCGCCGAAAAAGGCTACCAACGCAATGATAATACCCAGTGTTTTAGCTTTTTTCATAATTGCTCTCGCTTATGTTTTTTCACTGCTCGATTTTTGACTGTTGTTGTCTCTAGCCGCTTTGCCGCTAATGGTTGTCAGTCCCGACGGCACTGTGTGGGGAACGGTTGGCAACATGCTGCTGTCGCTAAGGGTGCGCATAAAGTCGACCAAACGATCGAGCTCATCGGCATTTAAATCCGGTTCGGAGATATGCCAGTGCAGCAGCAGGTCTTCCCCTTCAGGCACTGCATGGCCGCGTCCACCGCTGTAAAACTCGGCGACTTCGCGAAGTGTTTGAAAGCGCCCTGAGTGCATATAGGGCGCAGTCTCGGCAATATTTCGCAGGCTCGGCACTTTAAATCCGCCTTTTAATTTAACCGAATCAAAGGTTTTTTCTGCGCCTATATCCCGAGGCATACCCTCAGGTTCCGGGGAGCCAATCACGGCGATCTGCTGATTGGTAAACAGCGGTGGCATATGACATTGGGAACAGCGGGCAACAAAGGAGCGGAAGATATTGAGTCCCTCTATCTCCTGGGCATTAAGTGCTTCGGCATAACCATGGGCATATTGATCATAGCGGCTGTTAAGCGAGATCAATGAGCTCTGAAAGGCCGCCAGAGCTGTGGCAATCTGATCAAGACTTAGGTCTTTGGTGTCAGGGAAGGCCTGTTTAAAGAGTTTTGGATAGGCCTCCACTGCTCGAAGACTGCTGAGCAGTTGGCTGGGGTTATTACCCATTTCCTGAGGTGAGAAAAGCGGACTCAATGCCTGTTCTTCTAAACTTTGGGAGCGGGCATCCCAAAAGAAGTCTTTTAAAAAAGCACTGTTCCACAGGCTTGGAGCAGAGCGGCTGCCCAGCTGGCCATGGATACCCACGCTGCGCCCGAGCCCATCGCTAAATCCTTGACTGGGGTTGTGGCAACTTGCGCATGAGACGGACTGATCTGCCGACAGCACTGGGTCAAAAAACAGTAATCGACCCAGATCAATTTGTTCGGGGCTAAAGCCATCGCGATGGGCCGGCAGAGCGGTTTTGAGTCCACCTATGCCATGGTCACCCAAGGAGTTGTAGAGTTGATAGAGATTGCGCAGCAGGCATTGATTGTTGTCGCTGAGCAAAAAACTAGCGGGGCAGTCTGAGGAGAGCGTTGTGGTTGCTGGCTCCACTGAGCTAGCAGTGCTGCAGAATCCCAAAGCACTGAGTAATAGCAGGCGGTAAACCTGTTTAATCAGATTTTGACGAGGTAGTGTTGATAACAAAAATGCCATACTACGGCCTGATTTTATTATTACTCTTATCTCTTTAAGTGGATAAGATGTTTTTCTTAGGGCGCTATTATGCCATAGTCGAAAACTGAAATGGCGCTACCAATAACAGCCATTAAATTTACGTTTGAGGGATACATTATGTTCAAGGTTTTAGGTTTATCGCCGGCGCTATCGTTGGTCACGCGTGCGCTTTCTTCGCTCACGGCTCTTTTTTCGCTCACGGCCTTTTTCTCGCTCACGGCTCTTTTTTCGCTCACGGCCCTTTTCTCGCTCACGGCTGTTGCTGGCGGACATCTACCCGGCGAGAAAGGTGCGCATGAGCACCATCATCATGATCATGGCAGCATGCATGCCGCGTCTGCAGCAGTGGCCCAAGTTTCATTTATTCAGCCCACCGACGGTCAGGTATTTAAAAGCGGCGAGGTCAAAGTGGTTTTCGGAATCGAAGGTATGTCAGTAGCTCCCGCAGGCACGGATACGCCTAACTCGGGTCATCACCATCTGCTGATCAATGTTGAGCAAATGCCCGATATGACCATGCCATTGCCCGCTTCGGACAGTATTCGGCACTTTGGCAAGGGGCAGACTGAAACAACGTTAAACCTAGCGCCGGGAACCCACCGTCTGCAGCTGTTGCTGGGTAACTACGCGCATATTCCCCACAACCCGCCGGTCATGTCTGACGTCATTGAAATAACGGTTAAGTAGTTGTAGGTTAGACACTAGACCGGATAAGGACTTGTCCGGTCTGGTTTGATACGCAGGCGCTAAACATTAACCCATCACTATTTGCCGGTCATCTTGGCAAACTCACCACTCTCAATCAGCGCATTTAAGTCACTGTTGCCGCCGATTAAAACACCGTCTACAAAGATCATTGGAAAAGATGGCCAGCCGGTCCACATCTTTAGGGCATTGCGCCTGTACCACAGAGAAAAATAACTGCCGTATTCCAAATAGGCGTGCTCGGCATCCAAGGCATCGAGCGTTTTGCGCGCTCTTTTTGGGGCTGGGTTTTGAGCCATGCCGACCACAACAATTTTATTGCTGGCAATCGCCTGCTGAACCTCTAGAACTATATCGAGATTTTTGCCTGCAACAGTCTCCTGTATCGCCGGATGGATTTTTGCACTATCGAGAATATGTCTGCTCATGATCGGTTCCTCTCCTACGCTTATTATTTAAGCTTATTACTTTAATCTTATGATTTTATTTTTTAGGCTTATCATAAACGCCCACTAGCTGCCGACTCAGCGCCAACAGCTGGCCATTGGGGTGATAGACTTTTGCTTCAGTGTGGGCATAGCCATGATCGGCCTGTATCACGTCACAGTGGTAATAGAGGAAATCATCTGCGGCCAGTGTTTCTCTGGGCTGAATAAATTCAACATTCCAGGTGATCGAACTGGTTGGCGCAGGCTGGTGTAACATTGGCATCACAGCTGGCGGCCAGGCATCAATCAGAGCCAATATGGCACTGTCGGAAAATACCTCTGGCGCTTCATTAAAGCGTATCCAACCACTTATAACGGCCTCGCTGCTGCCGCTATAGGGTTTAGCTGTGCTGGTAAAGCGGGTATCTAAATATTCAATAAAGCCAGGCGCTACGCCTTTAATAAAGGGCAGTTTGATGCCGTCTTCGGGGCTATTGGTAAACACCAGCGGCGCTGGGCTCAGGTTAACTCCAGACAGTCGTGCGCGACTAAAGCAGGCGATAATTTGCGTTTTAATCGCGCCGTCTTGCAGCAACTGGCCTTCAATTTGGATTACCGATCGTCCTTCAGAGAGCACTTTGTACTTTAGCTCGCAGGCTTCGCCCTCGACGGCCGCGCCACAAAAATGCACATTAACAGTGCGCAGATCACAATCTTTTAAGCCGGTCTGGGTTTCTATATAGGTCAGTACCATGGCCGCCGCTAGGCCGCCAAAGACGCTGCGTCCCTGAGACCAGGTATTATCAACTGTCACAGTGTTAGTGGTCTTGGCGAGCTCTTCGTAATAGGAGAAATTCATTGTCTGCCTTAGTTAAAATAAATCGCTGAGTGCTTCGTGAAAACAAGCCGGAGACTATAGCACTGTCAGTAAATTAAATAGGGCAATAAGTGACTACTCAGACAGCCACTTTCACGTTAGTATTAAAGGATAAATATAAAATCAAAAAATGCTTAATCGAGCAGTCTGATTTCCCAATAATAAAAAGAGCCGAATCGCCATGCGTCTAAATTTTACCGACAGTCTACCCCTTCCCTGTGGTGCAACAATCCCAAATCGCTTTGCCAAGGCCGCTATGACAGAGGGGCTAGCCAGCGCCGACGGTATACCCGGAATAGCGCTAGAAACACTCTATGGCATTTGGAGTGATGGCGGCTCAGGCATGTTGCTGTCAGGCAATATTCAGATTGATCGCGACCATTTAGAACGTCCGGGTAATGTGGTGATCGACAGCCCACCCAATGCTGAAATGCACGCGGCACTGTCGCGCTGGGCCACTGCGGCAACGCGCAATGGCAACCACTTTTGGGCGCAAATTAGTCATGCAGGTCGGCAGACACAAAAAATTATTAATCCTAATCCAAAGGCTCCTTCTGCAGTGAAGCTAGGTTTGCCCGGGGGGCAGTTTGGCGAGCCGGTGGCTTTAACGATTCCTGAGATTGAAGATATTGTGCGCCGTTTTACTGTCTGCACGGTGGCGGTAAAAGATGCTGGATTTACCGGTGTTCAGCTCCATGCTGCTCACGGTTACTTACTCTCCCAGTTTCTGAGTCCACGGAGCAACCAGCGCACTGACGATTATGGCGGCAGTCTTGCCAATCGCGCTCGGGCACTACTAGATTCCGTGGCTGCGGTTCGTGCGGCTGTAGGTCCCGATTTCCCCGTAGCGGTGAAACTCAACAGTGCCGATTTCCAGAAGGGCGGCTTTGGTTTTGAAGAGAGCCTGCAGGTTGTTGCCTGGCTCGAGCAAGCCGGAGTTGATCTTATTGAAATATCCGGCGGCACTTACGAGCAACCAAAGCTATTGGGGCTGGAAGGTATGGAAGCGGAAGAAAAGCAGGAGGTGGCGGAATCTACCATGGTACGCGAGGCGTATTTTGTCGACTTTGCCCTAGCCATGCGCAAGCATATTTCGGTACCGCTAATGGTCACGGGCGGCTTTCGTCAGAGTCTGGCCATGCAGCAGGCCCTGGATAGCGGTGGTGCAGATCTGATTGGTCTGGGACGTCCCATGTGTGTAATGACCGATGCACCCAACCAGCTTATTAACGGTTTAGCGGAGTTGCCACGCTATGAGAATGATCTATCGCTGTTTCCATCATGGCTGGGCTTTTTACAGCGCTGGAAACCTCTGCGAGCGCTGGCAGGCTTTGCCACTCAGTACTGGTTTTACAGTCAGATTGACGCAATCGGTCGCACAGGTTCGGCGAATCCTTCCTTATCTGTTATCGGGGCGACCAAACAGACCATGGCACTGCAGAAAAAATTAACCGCAAAGTAATCCTCAGCAGGCGATGAGCGGCCAGACTTTGAGGTTGTTCATCTTCATTTTTTCGGCATCCACAAGAAAGCGGACCAAAATAAAATAGATATCCAGATCAAAGCGATCATCGCTGGGAGTGGCTGACCGCTGGTCGCTCTCGTTTGAGTCTGTAGTCAAATCGGCACTCATACCTGCGGCTATATTTTGCCGAGCATCAGCTAACTGATAGCCATGATCATAGAGATCTTCGATCAGCGTCAGCTTGGCAATATAACGCCAGTTGTGAACCACATGAAAAGCCACATGTTCCGGCTCCTGCATATCCCGTTCTTCAATCAAAACTGGACCTGGGTAGGGCCACATTTTTAGCTGATAGGTTTTTAGCGCGGCGCTGACACGCTCGTTATAGTTCTCTGGGCTCTCGGCGCCATGACAGGCGCCAAAGCACTTTTTAAGTTGCGCGCGAAAACAGGGTTTTTGATTGGCGGCAACACTGGTGGTTGCAGTGGATGATTCCAAGCCGAGCAATTTATGGCAGAGAAAATAATGATCGGCAAGTTTTTCAATTTGCTTTGATGCCTGCCGCGGTGAACGAAATAAACCAAAGCGTTCATCGGCACTGTCACTGTCCAGTTCAACCGCTTCTATAGCAATGCGTTGATAGCCATTGCGGTCCTCATCGCAGCGATACTGATAGAGTTTTTTGGTTTTTCGCAGCCGGCGGTTATAGAGTGGATACAGCGCCTTAATCTGGTTGCTCTCACGAATTTGTGCGCCTAGGTCACTGGGTGTTTTTTCAAAATCGATATGCGCAAGTTTGTTATTAATCTGCAGGTCTTTGGGATTGCTGTGATCCTGAGAAAAATGACTCATAACACGGTTGCGAATATGAATACTTTTGCCAACATAGAGCAGCGCACCATTGGCATCATAAAAATAATAGACCCCAGCTGAGGCAGGTAATTTTTTGATATCGCTGGCTTTTAACAGAGGCGGTAGGGCTGGATTTTTTAGCAGGCTGGCACAGGTGGCACCAATCTCTTCATCGGAAAACAATGCTGAGGATTTAAGAAAAAACCGTTGGATCATCTCGGCGTCGTCCAGAGCCCGGTGACGGTTTTCAATCGGCAACTGAAAGCGCTTAATAATTTGGTCGAGACCGTGACGTTTAAACTGCGGATAGAGGCTGCGGCTAAATTTTACCGAACACAGGGGCTTGGCGTTATAACTTATGCCGATGCGCTGAAATTCATTTTTTAAAAAGCCGTAGTCAAAGCGCGCATTGTGCGCCACCAGAGTACGGTCATTGAGATAAGTCAGCAGTGTTTCGGCAACTTCAGAGAACAGCGGTGCGCCCCGCAACATGCTGGGTGCTATACCGGTCAGCTTTTGAATAAACGGCGGCAGCACTGTTTCTGGATCGACAAAGGACTGCCAGCGCTCGAGTACTTTGCCCTGCTCGACAACCAGCAGACCAATTTCAATAATACGGTGGTGAGTGGCTTTTCCGCCTGTGGTCTCAAGATCGAGCAAGACCATTTTTTCCGGGAATCCACCCGAGAGAATCTCGGGTATTGGGGTCTCGTCATAGAGCCAATTTAGTTGCATTGAAGTACTTTTATCCTGTCACTCAGCGACAAAACCCTTCCAGCTTCTCATGTAATTGACAAAGGTTTCACTTAGCCCTTCGCTGCGCAAATGCTCTGCCGAGACGGGGTTGCTTACCGGCTGAAAATCCCCATCAGCTTGCATCTGTTTTGGGTAGTCATGGTGCAAAATCGCGGCGCGGCCGAGCAGAACAAAGTCGATGCCGGCAGCCATCGCCTGGCGGATTTCTTCGGGTGTGCGAAGTTTGCCGGCGATACCCAGAGCCACATTGCCGCGTTCTAGCTCAGTGAAATAAGACAGCAGTGTGCGGCCCTTAAACGCTTCCTCTACGGGTTCTTTAAAGACATCCCAGAGTGACATATCGAGAAAGTCGATCTTACCTTCGCTGAGTACGGTTCTTGTGAAGTCGATGATGTCGCCGAGTTCCACATCAAAGCGCTCAGGCGAGAGGCGCAGGCCGAGAATAAAATCACTGCTGCAGCGGGCGCGTATGCCGTCGATAATATCGCGAATAAGTCGACCGCGATTTTCCACGCTACCACCATACTGATCTTGCCGTTGATTGATGCTGCCACTTAGGAACTGCGCCAGAATATAACCGTGGGCACCATGAATCTCGACGCCTTCAAAGCCGGCTTTTTCAGCGCGCTCGGCGGCGGTAATAAAATCTTCGCCAAGCTGTTGGACTTCTTCGGTGGTCATGGCGCGAGCGCCATATTCTTCATTATCCGATGGGCACAGCGGTGGCTCGCCAATCAAGTCAGTGGGCGAGCGCATACCGGCGTGATGAAGTTGCACCAAAGAAACACTATCGTGCTCCTTAATGCCCTCTGCAAGACGACTGAGACCCTCGAGATGGTGGTCAGAGAAAATACCCAACTGCCCGGGAAAACCTTGCCCAGCAGCCTGAACGTGCGCAGCACAGGTCATAGTCAGTGAGAAACCGCCGACAGCGCGCTGAGTCAGCCAGTGATATTCATCGTCAGATAGGGTTCCGTCGACATGGCTCTGGGAGTTGGTGAGTGGCGCTAAAATAAAACGGTTTTTTAAAGTTGCGCCAGAGGCCAGTGTGAGTGGCTGGAAAATATCAGTCATAGAATTCTTCTTATTAGGTGTAATTTGGCCCCAAGCTTTTAGCTTTGGGGCCGTTAATCGATTGCTGAGTTTATTGCTCAGGTTTGCTTTTCGCGCTTGGTCTCCGGTCTTACTTTCCAGGACTTACGCTACAAGCTTACTCTACAGGCTTATTTTACAAGCTTACTCTACAGGCTTACTCGCCAGGTCGATAGCGCCGCAGTAGTTTATCTTTGCGCGACTCAGAATCAAATAGTGGGTCGTGCAAAATTTCGGCCGTGTAGTCTTCGGCCTGATCGGCATAGTGAGGAGATTGAGTGTCCAGGGTGGCCGCGCCAAACTGATGCACGCCACGAATCTTTTGCACCCCCTGAGCGTCCCAAGAGACAAAGTAGTAGAGGCCATCGCCGGCTATATTAGTCTGATAGCCGTCTTCTTCCATACCCAGAGCGTAAATGGCCCTCAAGGTATCTGGACCGCCGCCTACTGGCAGGTTTAGGTCGCCGCGCACATGGCGGTTAACATCACCCCAGAGTGGATCTATGCGGCGTGTGGCGGCCATTAGTCTGTCGGCACAGGAATAGAACGCGTCGGCCACATCCGGTGTCGGCTCGCCTTTTTGCTCGGCCAGCCATTCGACACCAATTACACAGGTGGACATAGCCGCGCCGCGGTTTTCGATATCGGTAGAGAGATCCCAGTCGCGAATAACTGCCTGGGCGTCTATATAGGATTGCTGTGCAGAGTCAGCTAAGGGCAGGTTAATAGCGCCCTGTAAAAATTTCACTGCTCGGGAATTGGGGCTGTATTTTTTGTCATGCTTAATCTGTGAGAACTCGTCTTCAGAGATTGGGCTGAGCTCGGCAAACATTTCCAAGCCCCGAACGGCACGATTTGTCATGCGTGTTGGGAAGCCATCTTCCGGCCGATAGTCAGCAATTTTCGGGTTACTGCCTGTAGCGGTGACAAAGAACGGAGACTGATTGGCGCTGTGAATAAAACCGGACTCTGGGTTAATTACCTGAGGCAGTTTGTCGAACGCCATATAGTCCTGCCAGATCAGACTGCTGTCATCGCCAGGTAAATACTGCGACCAATCGTAACCACCCACCCGCACAGGGGTAAGCGAGTTGTGCACAAACATAATGTTGCTGTCGCGGTCGGCGTAGACGAAGTTAAAGCTCGCAAAGCTGTGAATACGCAGTGCATCGCGCCATTGCTCTAGGTTTTGCGCTTTGTTCATGGCCAGCCACTGTTCCACTTGGCGCATCTTGCCCATGCCGGCATAGCGAATCGCATAGGTGCCATGATCAGTTTGCAACACCGGGCCGTGGATTGAGCGCAGGCCAAGCTCGGAGGTGGTCCAAGGCAGGAAGCCCCATAACTTTACTTCTACGCTCAGTTCGGTGACCTCGAGGTCTCGCCATTCACCATCTATGCGATAGCGCAGTGGGTCTTCAGGATCTATATCCAGCACATAGACATCCACCAGATCCGGTTTGTTGACGGTTGCGCCCCAGGCAATATTTTCATTAAAACCGACACCTATGGTGGCGCTGCCAGGAAACAGGCCGCCCATGGCATTCAAACCTTCACCACTTTGAATATGGGCTTCATACCAGGCTACAGGGCCGGTGGTGGGCTGGTGGGAGTTGATGGCTAAGCGAGTTGCGCCATCTGTACTATTGAGTGGGGATATCGCCGTGGCATTGGATCCTACCGGCAGGCCGTTATAGATAACCCCGTTTGCGGTGCTGATGGGTTGTTGACGTTCGCTGCTTAAGACTTCCTTTAATACCCCATCAAAACCGTAAAACAGGATATGACGAAACATATAGCCGGCAATAATATCTTTACCGGTCACTGGCAGATCGGCCACGGCTCGTTCGGGATTCAGGGCAGCATAGTAATTTAAGCCATCGGCATAGGCCTCGATATAGGCGCGAATCTCTGGTGATAGTCCGCTGCTGTAATGCGCATCTATGTCATCCCAGATACCCAGCCACTTGACCAAAAAGTCAGTGATCGCCGAATCCGGCCCCTTGGTCTTGGCTGCGGTGCCGCGATAGAAATCGATGGTGTCGTAAACCAGCTCCCAGTTGTCCTCAGCCTGAGCATAGGCAAAGCCAAAAGCGGCATCTACATCGCGTTCGCCAATAACATGGGGCACGCCGCGGATATCCCGCTCAATTACTACATTGTATTTGTCGCCGAGATTTTGATAGTCGGCGGCGGGGAATTTTTCCGCACAGCTGGTGGTCAGCAGTGCAAGGCCGGTTATTAATGCGGCGCTTAGGAATTTTGGAGTCAGTGCCATTTTGGGACCCTTTTTTTGTTATTTTAATACGGGTTTTACGTTATCTGTCTGGTACACGATCAGTTGGGAATATTGTGCGCGGTTTTTGTAGGCAGGTACAGATCACAGCGGCCAAGCACAAGGCTAAGCCGCTTCTGTTTCCTGCTCTGTATTGTCCTTTTCCTCCGTGTCTGAGACAGTGCTGGGAATCTCTTCTTCAACATGCAACACAGTACCCACCGGCACAGTGGCCGCCTGCAATGTACTCTGGACCTTGTACTCTGGAGGTAGGGCGGGGATTGTTAGCACGCGCCAAATACTGATGCCGCCAAGCAGTAATAGACAGGAGGCGAGCAGAATAAAAAACGACTGCAAACCAAAGATCTCAAGCCAGAATACCGCGGTTATAGGGCCGGTAACTGAGGTCAGACCAGCGATCAAAATCACTGTGCCACTGGCGGGAATAATCTCTCTTGGGCGCAGGTGATCATTGGTCAGTGCGACGACCAAGGAGTACAGCGATAGCGAGAAACCACCAAACAGAAATGTCAGAAAGTAGAGTCTTCCCGAAGCCTGGGTTTCAAAGCTGATCAAGATCGCCACCACCACGGCTGCCAAGCAGGAGTAACCTATTACCCAGCGTCGATCCATAGCATCGGACAGTTTGCCCAGAGGCCAGGGAAACAGCATACCGCCGGCCATCATCGCGGCCATAAAGTTGGCTACCTCAGCAATACTAAAACCGAGTTTGGTGGCGTATACCGCCCCCATGCCAAACAGAATACTCGATACCCATTGGGACAGAATAATCCCAGTTACGCCCATAGGTGTGCGGTTCCAGAGGTAGCCGATGCTTACGCGCTCGGTTTCGTCTGGTGGCGGCGTTGCAATCACTGAGAGCAGGATCGGTACAGCGGCAACACTCACCATCACTGAGATTAAGATAAATAGCTCGAAGCCTGCGGGGCTGGCCAGGTTAAGCATAAACTGCCCGGCGCAAATACCGGACAACAGAATGGCAGTGTAAATCGCCAGTATCTGTCCGCGGTTGGTGTTGGTCGAAGCTTGATTAAGCCAGCTCTCGGCGACTACATAAATAGTCGAAAAGGCAAATCCGGTGAGTAGACGCATCAGTGCCCAGGCCCATGGATCAACATAGAGCGCATGAATCAAAATGGTCACAGAGGCCACCGCTGAAAGGGCGGCAAATATGCGAATGTGTCCAACCCGCTCGATCAGTGCTGGGGTGAGCCGCGAACCGATCATAAAACCGGCAAAATAACAGGACATCAGCAGGGCGATTAGGTAGTCATCAAAGCCTTCAATTTCCGCGCGAATACCCAGTAGACTGTTTTGTACGCCCACGGCGAGGCCGATCAGAGCGAGTCCGATAAACAGCGGCCAAAGGTTGATCATAGTCCGTAATGGCATGGGCGAATTTGTCCAATTAAGGTGCGTTTGAAATTGGCGCCACAGTACTCCTAAAGTTAAAAAACGCAAAGCATCTTTTGCACCAAAATAAGCCTATAATCGCGTTTTTTCTGGCCGCTGATTGCCAGTACAAGAGGACGCTTTTAAACGCGCTTAAAAAATATGTCTGTGGTTGCATCTAGTTTAGTCGAACAACATATCCGCACCTGGCTGCAGAGCTTTATTGTCGAGCTTAACCTGTGTCCCTTCGCGCGGCCGTTGATCGCTGATCCGGCACTGCGTATCCATGTTTGTGAGGCTAATAATCTTGAACAACTGCACCATGCATTTCTCTCTGAGCTGGACTTGGTTCAGCAGAGCAGTGAGGGTGAAATCGCCACTAGCCTGTTAGTGATGCCCAACATATTGCAGCGTTTTGAAGACTACCTAGAGTTCCTCGATGACGCCGAAGCTATGTTGGAAGAGCTGGGGCTTGACCATATGATTCAGCTGGCCAGTTTTCATCCCCAGTATCTGTTTGATGGCGAAGATAAAGACAGCGCCAGCCACTTTAGCAATCGCTCTCCCTATCCGCTGATTCATTTTTTGCGTGAAGAGATGGTCACCGCTGCACTGGACAATGTCGATATGCCGCAGCAGATTCCCGAGCGCAATATTGCCCTGTTAGAAGGCATGGGTCGCGAGACCGTCGCAGCACGCTGGGCGGCCCTAACGGCTGACGAACAAAAATGAAAAATCCTGATGTGATTATTATTGGTGGCGGTGCTGCCGGACTGTTTTGTGCCTTTACCGCTGCCCAGCGGGGCCAGTCTGTTGTAGTTCTCGACAGCAGTAATAAAGTGGGCAAAAAAATCCTGATGTCTGGGGGCGGACGCTGCAACTTTACTAACCTCGATATTACGCCAGAAAACTATCTCTGTAATAACCCGCACTTCTGTATCTCCGCGCTCAATCGCTACAACCAATGGCAGTTTATCGAGCTGGTGGAGAGCCATGGTATCGCCTACCACGAGCGCAAACATGGCGAGTTGTTTTGCGATGAGTCGGCAAAAGATATTCTCACCATGCTCCTCGATGAATGCCAGCGAGCCGGTGTGGTAATTAAAACCAAATGTGAGATCAAGTCTGTAAAGGCTGTTGATAAAGCGGGTGAAGAGAACCAGAGATATAGCCTGCAAACCTCTGCGGGCCAGTACCAGTGCAGGTCACTGGTTATCGCCACAGGCGGCCTTTCGATCCCCACCATGGGTGCCAGCGGCTTTGGTTATGAGATCGCCGAGCAGTTTGGTTTAAGCCTGCTGCCGCGCACCGCGGGCTTAGTGCCCTTTACCTTTAGTGATGGCATCAAACAGATTTCAGAGACCCTGTCCGGGTTGGCAGTGGATGTGGATATGTCGGTCAATGGCATCAGCTTTCGCGAGAATATGCTCTTTACTCACCGTGGTATCAGCGGTCCTGCAGCCCTACAGTTATCCAGCTATTGGAAGCCGGGGCAGGCTATTGGGGTGAATTTACTCCCAGATGACAATGCTGCGGAGTTACTCCTCGGCTATAAGAAAACCAGTGCCAAGAGTTTGCTGCGCAATCTATTATCTCAGCATCTCTCGAAAGGTTTGGTATTGGCATTGCAGACATTGCACTGGCCCAAGTATGCGGAAACCGCCATGGCAGAAATTCCCGATGCTCAGCTATTGGCCGTGGCTCAACAGCTTGCCGATTGGCAACTAAAACCTTCTGGAACCGAGGGTTATCGCACCGCCGAAGTCACCCTCTGCGGCGTGGATACCGATCAGCTATCGTCAAAAACCATGGAATGTAAAACCCAGCCCGGGCTGTATTTTGTCGGTGAAGTGGTGGATGTGACTGGCCATTTGGGAGGGTATAACTTTCAGTGGGCCTGGGCTTCAGGCTATGCAGCGGGGCAGTACGTCTAGGTATTAACCGCCTAGCGGCGGTTAGCTTTGGCCTTACGGCGGCGCGCAGCAACCTTTTCCAGGCGCAGTTTCTCGCGCTCTTCTTTCTCGGCTCTCAACACTTCGACCTGTTTCATTTCGAGATCAATAACCGCTGGTGTTTCGAAGGTTATATTACCCAGAGTGCCAGCGCGCAGTTCATTGACAAAGATTGTTGAAACCCGCTCCAGATCTACCTGTCCGCCGCCACGCAGGCAGCCGCGCTGAGCGCCAATAATCTCCAGCAGTTCAATCTCACTGCGTGGCAGGGTCTCAAACTTAAAGCGTTTTTGCAGCAATTCAGGGTATTTTTCCAGCAGGAAGTCAGCGGCAAAAAATGCCACATCCTCATAGCTTACTGCGGTATTTTTAATCGCCCCTGTAGTCGCCAATCTATAACTGCCATTGGGATTCTCGATTTTCGGCCACAGAATTCCCGGGGTATCCAACAGCATAATGCCATTGCGCAGATTGATTTTTTGCTGGCCTTTGGTCACTGCAGGTTCATTGCCGGTCTTGGCAATATGGCGCCCGGCAAGGCTATTGATCAGCGATGACTTGCCGACATTGGGAATGCCGGTGACCATCACCAAGGTATTGCGACCCTCTTTCTGGGGGCAGAGCTTATTGATCAGATCAATAACCTGCTTGCTCGGATCAAAGTGCTGCAGATCCAACGCCATAGTCTTGGTGTTGTCCTGCTGTTCATAGTAGTCCTGCCAGACCTGAGTGATTTCAGGGTCGGCAAGATCGCACTTGTTAAGGATCTTGATCGACGGCTTCTCAGTGACCAAGTCCTGAATAAACGGGTTTGAGCTGCTAAAGGGAATTCTTGCGTCGAGCACCTCAATCACCAGATTGACCAATGGTAATGATTCGATCATCTCGTTGCTGGCCTTGCGCATATGGCCGGGGTACCAATGTATCGACATTTAGAGATTCTCTGGTATTTGAACAGCTTGTTCGGTGCCGAAGGCACGGATAGGCGCATTTTCGGGGGCGCGGCGTTTAAAAGCAAACCTTAAGTCAGGCCGCAGTATACAGCAAGGCCCCGCCGCTTCACCTACGACTGCAGCTACAACTCCACCTTCAACTGCAACTTCGCGTAACCGCAGTGTGATCCCAACAGTTGTTCTCGAAGATCCCTAGTACAGCGTCTTAGTAGCCGATGATTTCGAGTGCTATGTAGGGCGCAACAATAAATATCAGAGACAACATTTTGTAATTGGCTAAGTATTTAAAGTAGATCAGGGCAAGCTCTTGTTCTGGAATCGCAAACATCTTGCTATGCATTGAGGTGATCGTCGATTTCATTGTCACCAAGGCGATGCTGGCGAAAATTAACATGCCGATATTTAAAATTGAGGCCCATCCGAGTAACTCGGTAAGCTGTGAGACGGTAAACATAATAATATTCCTGTGTTTTGACTCATGTATTTAGCGCCCAACTAGGGCGCATTGGAACTTGATCCTATTGTTGACAGACCAGGGTGCAGGACTTAGGTGCAGGACTTAGGTGCAGTGTTTAAGCAAATAGCGCCTTAGCCCGCTTTTCGATTTCTTCCATACTCAGGTCTTCTTTGTGTGTGCCGGTGCGATCGCCATAGAATTAGTCTTCTACCGAATTGATATCTAAGGCTCCGGCATCAATGGCTTGAGCAAATATTGCATCTACATCATCGACATAGAGATGCACAGCGACTGTTGATCCCTCCAGGGTTTCCGGGCTTGGCATGGGGCTCTCTGAACAGGCTTCTGACAGCATTATATGAGAATCACCGATTTTGATCTCTGCATGGGGTATGTCGCCGGTGGGGGTGCAAAGACGCAGTACTTCGGTTGCGCCAAATGCGAGTTTATAAAATTCGATGGCGTCTTTAGCGCCTGAGATACTGAGGTAGGCTGTGGCGGTGTGATAGCCCTCTGGGGTGGGTTTTGCTGTCATGTTATTACTCCCTTAATAAAAGTGTCCATTTATTCAAGCGATTTCAAGACTGGCTTGAGGTTATTTCTGTTCGACGTTTTTAATGCGCTCTAGATCCACTCTTAATGCGCCTTTTAATTCCCTCTCAATGCGCCTTTGAATATAATCTCAATACAATTCCTGCCACCACAACAACTTGATACGAGCCCAGTTAATCTTATTTATAGCCTAGTTTGAATTGAGTATCACGGATCGAATTGCAAAGCCTACTGGTCCCTGGCTGATTAAGAGTAATAGGAATGCGGCATAAGCGAGTAGTGACGCAGCCATGCTGCCCACGCCTGCGCCTATACCGCCAAAGATTGCTGTTGTAATAAAGAAGCCTAGTCCCTCAGCATTATTGTCGGTGGCAACGCTCAAGCCAAAGATGACGCCAGCGAAACCGCCGAGACCGATGCAACCCTCGCGGATTTTTCGCTCCGGGTCTCGCATGATGTGATTTAAGATATTCACCATAATGGCGCTGATAACGAGACCGATTGCTGCGCCCACTAGGGGTGATACGTCCATCCATGTGGCGTAGTCATAACCGACAACACCTCCGCCGCAGGCGACTAGAAAGGTTGCTATGGGGGGCATGGGTTTTGCGGTTTGCTGCTGAGTGCTTGGGTTCACTTTAGATCTCCTTATCCAGTGATTGATGCTCTGGGTGTTGGGCGAAGCCTGTAATTGCAGCTGTCGCTTTTCCCTTGCAGTTCCTTTGCTTAAGAATATTACTTAACTATTTCTGGCGACTATAGAGCGCCCAATTACCCTGATCAAGCCGTTCATCTCCAGTGAGACTGAAATGATTTCCCAGTTGATTTGGGTCATTTTGCAGACCTTAGAATTGACTGGTTGTTAGGGGTTTTAGAAAGCCCCATTGCCGAGGCTTTCTAATGAGTTTCGTTTTATTGGGAATCCAGTCGATCCAACACTTGCTGCAACTGCGTCGCACTGGGTCGCGTCTTGTAGTCTTCACCTATATAGAACCACTGCACTATGCCCTGGTCGTCGAGTAATATCATAGCGGGATGCGGCAGCTCTTCGTCTTTGCGTATGCCGTATAAATCGGTCACTGCAAGATCGGAGTCAGAGAGGAACTGATAGGGGCGGTCCATACGCTCGGCCATTTTCTGCATGCCGGTGGCGTCGTCTGGACTAATCGCCAGCACCTGGTAGCCGCGTTTCTCCAGCTCTGGCAGCATGATTTGAATATCTTGTAGATGGCCAACACAGAATGGGCACCAGTGGCCGCGATAGAAAATCATTAGAACCTTGTTTCCGCGCAGCGGAGACAGCTTTACCCAATCGTCATTCAGAGATTGCAGAGAAAAATCGGGGGCTGGCAGGCCTACTTCTAATGTCGCACTGGCAACATCGCTATATCCGGCCTCTGCGATAATCGCGGTTTCCGATACTGGATCATTGTCACAGGCGGCGAGCAGTGCAACGGCGCAGAGCAGGGATAAATAGGTTTTTATTCTCACAATATCTATCCTTGTGTTGGTTAATGAGTCTTGATCCTTAAAGGAGAGGTAGATCTTTACAGTGATTTTAGTCAATGGGCTGAGGGCTAGCTTATCTGTTGTAGCCCAATAGATGCAAAGCAATACTCTATTTAGGCGATATAGCTTCTATGGAGGGTGATACACTTTGCCACTGTCATCAAGCGTGAACCCGCTACAAACATGAAAGACTGTAACCAATGTGGAAAGTGCTGCATCAAATACGGCGACGGCGCGCTCTCGGCAACCGCGGCCGAAATCGATATGTGGGAGCTGTTTGAGCCGCATATTTACCAATACGTAAAAGATAATGAAATTTGGTTTTCTCCAGATACTGGCGTACAGCTGACTCGCTGCCCTTTTCTTGAGATTGAACCCGGTCAGAGTAAAGAAAAATATACCTGCTCTATCTACCAAAGCAGACCTGAAGACTGCAGGCACTATCCAAGCAATATTGCGGAAATGGTTCGAGATGAATGCGAGATGATTGAGGTTAAAGATTTGGCTGACGTTAAAAAGGCGCAATCTACATTGGATGACTTGATGGAGGATAGCCGGCCAAGAAGGCGGTGTTGACCTTAAAAAACTAAAGCAATTATCCATCACCATTCCTTGGCTCACATGGGGTGTACATTCTTGTACGCGATATCTAACGAAGAACTATAGGTTCCTACTCGACGGGGATCAATACCGTTGGTCGGTTTCCGTGCTAGCGCAATTTCTCCGGCCTAAAACTCAAAGTCTTTTCACCCGAATCCCAAGTCACCTCCCCATCCTGCAAGCTAATCTGCACATCCATATTTCGCTGCACTAGCTTAGACAGAACTTCAGTAGTCTCTGTGTCTATATGAAAAACACTAATATTCTTAAACCGTGCAAGAGGTGTTTCCATCTGCTTCCACCACATCTCGGCGGAGCCGCTGCCATAGGTGTAAACAATCACTTGCTGCGACCGCCCACTGGCTTTCTTAAGACGCTTTTCACTGGGCAGGCCCAGTTCAATCCAGAGTTCGATATCGTCGCTCAGGCTTTTTTGCCAGAGGTCCGGTTCGTCGTCGGTGCTAAGGCCTTTGGTGAAGGTTAGGCTTTCGCTGGCTTGAAGGGCGAAAACTAGAAGGCGAACCATTAGGCGTTCGTCGGTTTCGGAGGGGTGTTGGGCTAGGGTAAGGCTGTGCTGTTGGTAGTAGTGGCGGTCCATATCGATGACATTGAGTTCTGCTTTGCAGATGCGTGCGCTGAGTGCCATGTCGACCTGACCTTTTACCTAATGGGTGAGCGAGCCAGTGTAGCCTAAGTCTGTGGTGATTGGTGGACTGTAATTGGCTGTTAGAAGCCGTCGTCTTCCTGGGTCACTTGGACACTGACATAGTCGCCTTGGACCTCGGTTTGAATCAGGATGGGGCGGCAGCAGACGGAGCAGTCTTCGGTGTAGAGTTGTGACTCTGAGGGGTCCACGAGGACCGTGATGCTCTCCCAACAGAAGGGGCAGGTGATCTGTTCTTCGTGGAGTTGAAAGTGCATAACTGATCCTATTGGTGCCTACTAATTAGTCTAGATCTTTGAGCGGATGCTGCTCCTCTGACCAGGGGCTGCTGAAAAACGGCTCGACCATATCGCGGGTAATGTCTTCTATACGGGCTGGGTTCCAGATTGGCGCATGGTCTCTGTCCACTGCCAGTGCGCGGATACCTTCTACGGTTTCACTACTGGTACCGCTGCGGTCCAGATGCTCTGTGTGGAAGCAGTGGTGAACTATATTGCGCTCCATGCGCAGGTCGTCGGCCATGGTGAGTTGGCGGCCGCGATGGATCTGTTCGAGGCTGACATGCAACATAAGCGGTGACCGTTGACGCAGGCAGGCCAATGTCTTTGATGCCCATTCGCCGTCCGCTTGTTCTAGGGCGTTGATCATATCCATGACTGTGGGTAGTGCAAAAATGCTGTCGATCTGTTGGTCTTGCCATGCGGGTGCGGTGACCGGTGAGGGTAGGCTGACGAGATCAGAGAGTTGCTCGAAGCGCTCTATGGCGCTGAGCTCGGTGTTGGCGGTGAGGCTGTCCCAGAGATCGGGCATGGAGTCGCTGGCGACTAGGCCGTCGGCAAGATCTGCTGCAAGGGCGTCGCCGCCGACTAGCATCTGTCCTGTTAGGGCAAGGTATTCACCTAGGTGACCGGGACAGCGGCTTAGGAAAAAACCGCCGCCGACATCGGGGAAGAGGCCGATATTGGTCTCTGGCATGGCCATCTTGGTGCGCTCGCTAACGATTCGCAGATCAGCCCCCTGAGCCAGTCCCATACCACCACCCATAATTACGCCATCCATAAAGGCGACGTAGGGTTTTGGGTAGCTGTAGAGTAAATTATTAAGACTGTATTCCGCGGTGAAAAACGCTTCTAGGGCAGGGTCTTCGGCGATGGCGGCATCGTGAAAAAAGCGGATATCACCGCCGGCACAGAAGGCGCCAAATACGCCGCGTTTGTTGCTGCCGCGGATGGCGACGACGTCTACGCTGGCATCGTCGCGCCAGTCGGTGAATACTTTAGTGAGGTCGATAACCATCTGCAGTGACAGGGCATTTAGGGCTTCGGGGCGGTCTAGGGTGATTAGGCCTACGCCGGCAACGATCTCGCTTTGAATTTGACTCAAGGGGTAATTCTCCTGGCGGTGCTTTTGATGACAATATTAATAAGACTATTAATAACGCTATGTATTAAAAGTATTGGCAAGCAGCAAAAAACAAAACCGCCCAACAGTGGCCAATTGAGCGGCTAGATATATATAGCAGTAGCTAGTTTAAACGGTTGTGAAATCTGCAGCTAGCGCTGTTTTGATTCCCACCTTATGGATTTTTTAGATTGACAGCAGGGGAGCTGATTGCAATCTTTTGAGATTGGCACTGCCGGTTAAAAACATCGCCCAGCGCAGTTGTTCACGAAAGATTTCAATCTGTTCAATTACCGCGTCAGTGGATTCCAGCGCGGGCTGCAAAAACGGCTGTGCCATGGCGCTCATATTGGCACCGAGTCGCAGGCTGCGAGCTATATCCAGTCCATCTCGAAGTCCACCAGAGGCAATCAGGCCAAGCTGACTGGATTGGCTGCGCACCTGAGGAATCAGTTCTGCAGTGTCCATGCCCCAGTTGATAAAAGGCGCGGCGATCTGCTGTTCGCGCGTTTGTTGGATGCGCGCACTTTCGATGCTGGCCCAGCTGGTGCCGCCGCGACCGGCGATTTCAATCCAGCTGACACCCACATCAATTAGGCGCTGAGCAGAGCTTGGACCAATACCTGAGCCCACTTCTTTGATTATCACTGGCACACTCAGGGTGGCGCAGCATTCTTCGATGGCGGCGAGCACACCACGCCAATCGCGATCGCCGTCAGGTTGCACTAGCTCTTGTAGAGGATTGAGATGGATAATCATGGCATTGGCTTCGATGCTGTCCACCGCGCGCTGGGCTAATTCGACGCCATGTTGCTGCAGTTGAGTGCCGCCAAGATTGCCCAACAGTATCGCCTTGGGTGCCCAGCGGCGCACATCTTGGGCAAGCCCATCTTGCAACGCGGCACGCTGCGATCCCACTGCCATAGGAATCTGCGCTTGCTCGGCGGCTTCTGCGAGATGACGGTTGATAGATTCGCCGTGCTCACAGCCGCCGGTCATGGCGCCAATAATCAGTGGAGCCGAACAGTATTGGTTGAGAAATATCGCCGAACAGTCAACTTCGCTCACTAGCAGTTCTGGCAGGGCATTGTGTTCGAATTGAATTCGATCAAAGCCGGCACTTAAAGCCCCTTGGTGCTCGGCTTGCAGCGCCAAATTAATATGGTCAGCTTTGCGTTGGCTTATCTCAGTCATGTTGCTGGTCTTCTTGTTGTTGCCCGTGAATAAAATCAACCAGCACCATATGGGGCACTGTGAGTGCGGCGAGGCCGATAAAGGTCAGCTGTAAAAGCGCCGGTGTTATAGCTGTTACGGATGCCGAGGCGGTGTCGGTCTGCAAGACAACATAAACTCCTGCGGCACCGTAGGCCAGCAGGCTATAAATTAGCGTTTCATTGGCGCTGCGGCGGCGATCTGCCTGGGCAATATTGCGCCAGATACGCTGCATATGACTGCGACTGTGCCAGAGACAAAAATACAGTGCAAAGCTGACCAGGGGCGGCAGCAGATAAGCCAGTGCAATCAATACTGACAGGCTGAGCAGTGACTTGCGCCAGCGCGGTTGGTAAACGCTGTAGATAACATAGGCGAATAGGCAGGCAGCCCAGGGCAGTCGCAACTGATTAACTTGCTTGACTAGCCAGAGGCTGCTTTCAGTCCCTACCAAGGCTGCAAACAGCGGCTCTACCGAGCTACTTTGCAAAACCGGTATAGCGATCACCACTAGGCCGCCGTGAGCAATCAGCGGCACCCAAGCGTCTTTTGACGAGGGCGGGCTTATATGCCGAATATCGCTGCTGCCAAAGTGCAGCGCTGAGATGACCAGAAAAAATATTAGGCTGGGCAGCGGATACAACCACCAGAGGCCGGCAACGCTAGCAGCCAACAGCAAATACATAATATGAAACAGCATCCATGGCAGTGTGCCGCTGGGCCAGCCGACGCGTCGCGCTACTGCGCCATCGAGACCGCCGTGGGGCACGCCGATTATCAGAATCGCCGCAATCGCTATAAGCGATGCATTGGATAAGAGAGCTAAGTCAGGCACTTTTATGCTGCCCCAGTAACTGCTTTGACACCTGTTTGGCACTTTGTTTTACCGTCTCTTTTAAAAACGGCAACTTAGGCATGGCGGCTATCACCCTCAGCCAATCACCTGTTGTGGCCTGGCCGAGCATAAAGCGCGCAAATTCATCGCCATTTAAGGCCTTGGCCATATCCATATACAACGACACGGCGAGATCGGGACGGCTCAGTAGCACGCCATTAAAAATACTATCCATCGCGGTGAGGCGGGTGGAAATAGGGGTGGGAACGGCCATGTTGCCCTGAGCAATGCCTGCAGCCAGTTGGCTTATCTGCTGCTGAATATGCTGAAAGGCGTAACCTGAAGAACGCCGTACCGCGCCGCTCGCTGCGCCAATCGTGGCGATTAGTGGCTGTGGCCCCAAAGATTCTGAGGATTCTGATGACATTGGAGATGCCGCAATATCCGGATCGGTCTCGATTGTATCCATGGGAATCACACCCATTTCCTCACAGAGAAATTCTCCAATTTCAATATTATTGTCTCGCAACCAACCTTTGATGGCATCACGATACCAGTCTTGGGTTTCCATTCGGCCTGAAATCAATGTTGATTCAATCAGCAGGTGATGGTCCGAGAAGGGCAGGGCATAAATAAAGTGTAATCCCCGCGACTGATCGACGCGGAAGTCCATCAGGGTGGCCATATCAGGGTCTTTGATGGGCTCTTTGGTCGTGATCTGCCAGCCGAGAAAGTGTTGCCGCAAGGTGCTGTAGCCAATTTTAGGCGGGCGACTGTCATAGACGGTCTTGGCGCTATAGCGACCCTGCTCGGTTTCGATAATGGTTTCGGACTGCTGTGGGTGCAGAGCTTTAACCGAGTCTTCAATTAAGCTTACAGGCTCGCGTAACTGTGCGGCACGGTCGAGTAGATAATCTGCTGAGCTAAGGCTGAGGTAATTGTATTGATTACTGCTATGGACCACTCGGCGAGTTTCATCGACCAGTTGCCAGCGACGCCAGCGACCTTTAGTGGAATGGGCTAATTGCTCAGCTTGTTGATCCAGAGCCCAGAGTCCCCAGCTACAGTCACGCTGTTGGACGGTCTGAGGTTCAATCACTACTGTGCTCGGCGGGTTATCCTGAGCTGCAAGCTGCGCTGCCAGGGTTAGCCCAGCATTGCCGCCGCCAATAATGGCGATATCAAACTCAGTCGACACCGGCTAATCCCTTTAAATCTTTGTGCAGATTGGCCTGATGCTCCGGCACTCTGTTCGGGCTCAGACCGGTCAAGAGGTCAATCACGCTAGTGATACTTAGGCGCGCTTTAGTAATCTTGTTCACCACAGTGCGGCCACGCCACCACTGCAGTCCGCCGCGCTTAAGCTGGTGGCCAATCTGACCGTAAACTCGCAACGCGACAATAATTGAGAATCTGCTGCGCCAGGGCAATAGGTGAATGCCAACCAGGGCGCTGGCGTAATAACGATCCGCCAACTCTAACAGCTGGTTGATGCCAGCGGCTACTGGCAGGTGACAATTATTGGCCGCCATAGCAATAGTCTCTGGGCTAAGTGGCGCATCAAACCAATTGGCAGGCAGATAGCGACGATCCATCTTGGCATCTTCGAGCACATCACGCGCAATATTGGTGAGCTGCATGGCAACGCCCAAATCAATGGCAAAGCTATCGGCACGGGGGTGTTGGCAATTGAGTACCCGGCACATCATCAGCCCGACGGTGCCAGCTACGGCATGGCAGTAGCGCAGCAGTTCGGCCTCGGTTTCAAGTGCAGTGGGATGTTGGTCCCTGAGCATCCCGTCGAGTAGTTCACCGGCGGCTTTAAGGGGAATGTTGGCTTCTCCCGCCAGAGCGATAAAAGCCTCGAGCTCGGGAATGGTTGCAATTGCAGGGTGTTGAGGGTCGATTAATCCGGCGCGAATATCTTCCAGAGAGTCGAGCCTGTCGGGCAGGTCGCCATCGGCTAGATCATCGACAAAGCGGCAAAATTGATAGAGACGTGCGGCGCGATCTGCCAACTCCGAGCCGAGAAACAGGCTGGCCCAATAGAACGATTTACCGTTTCGGGCTAGAACCTGCTTGGCCTGGGAGTTTTGCATGGATTATCCGCCGGAACCCACCTCGACCCCGGTCAAGAGCTCTTCAACCACTTTGGCTGAGCTGACCACGCCCGGCAGTCCGGCGCCCGGGTGAGTGCCGGCGCCGACAAAGTAAAGGTTGGAGATAGCGCGGTCGCGGTTATGAAAACGAAACCAAGCGGACTGTGTAAGGCGTGGTTCAATGGAGAAACCGGCACCGTGCATGGAGCGATAGTCACTGGCGAAATCTTCTGGGGTCATCCAGAACACTTCTTCGATCACTGAGGACAGCTCTGGCAATATGGTCTCTTCTAGAGACTGCACAATTCGGTCGCGCAGCTTTGGTCCTTCAGTTTCCCAGTTAACATCGCCGAGCAAATTCGGCACTGGGCAGAGCACGTAAAAAGATTCACAGCCCTCTGGCGCAAAGCTTGTGTCCGTGGCCGTGGGTCTATGTACATAGAGTGAATAGTCTTCACTCATGGTTTTGTGATCGAAGATCTCGGTGAGCAATTCCTTAAATCGTGGTCCCATCCAAATGCTGTGGTGCGCCACATCGGGGTAGAGTTTACGAGTACCGAAATAGAGCACATAGAGGCCCATGGAATACTGTTTTTTGATGGTCGGCAGGCTGAAGGTTTTTTTCGCCGGCAGCAGATGTTTGTAGCAGGTCTCGGGATCGCCGCCAAACACAACAATGTCAGCATTTAAGGTTTCCCCTGAATTCATACGCACGCCGGTGGCGCGTTTGCCGTCGAGGATGATCTCATCAACATCGGCACCCATTTGGAGCTTGATGCCTTGGCGCTCCATCAACTTGCCTAATTCTTCCACTAGTTTGCCGGTACCGCCCATACAAAAGAACACACCCCAGCGCCGCTCGAGATAGTGAATCAATGTGTAAATTGCCGTGGTTTTAAAGGGATTGCCACCGACTAATAGGGGGTGAATGGAAAACGCCTGACGAATCAGCGGATGCTTGAGGTGGCTGTTAACCATTTGCGACACGCTGCGATAGCACTTCAGCATCAGCAGTGCGGGAATCTGTTTGACCATATCCCAGACCCGAGTAAAAGGGCGGTGCACCAGCTCTTTAAAACCTACATCGTAGACCCGCTTGGATTTTTCCAGCAGCTTTAGATAGCCATCGGCGTCATCTGGGTTAAAACGGCGGATTTCAGTGAGGGTATCTTCAATCGAGGCACGGTAATCGAACTGGCTGCCGTCGGCAAAGTGAAAGCGGTAAAAGGGATCTAGGGGGACAAACTCAAGATGATCTTCGAGTTTTTCATCGAATAATTCATAGAGTTCGTCAAACAAAAAAGGTGCGGTGATAACGGTTGGGCCGGCATCGTGTCGGTAACCGCCTCGCTCAAAAACCTGGGCGCGACCGCCAAGGCTTTGTAAACGTTCTAATAAGGTGACTTCGTAGCCGAGTTTGCGCAATCTCAATGCTGTGGCTATTCCGGCAAATCCTGCTCCTATGACTACTGCTCTTTGAGCGTCCTGCTGTGCGGTTTGTGTCAAGCGATGTGCCCTTGGTGTTTGATAATATGAGTATTAGTGGTCATTTTTTTAACCGAGGCGACCAGCCCAGCGGTGACTGACTGCAATTCTGGAGGCACTGACAACACAAGCAATTCCGCTTGAAGCAACCAGTAATCAACCGATTGATTAGCCTGCAAGATGACTTCACTAGAAGCAATACGTTTCTGCCATTGACTCAGTTTACTCAGATCATCGGACTGGTACCAGAGGTTAAACTCATCGGCACTGGGCCCCTGTTGAGCGAATAAACTGACCACTAAGTTGGGTTTGCGACCGTCGAGATCACTGGAGCGCCTGCTCGAAGGAATAATATCGTCGATATCGTTGCGACCCTGATAGGCCAGGCCACAGTATCCGACGAGTTTCTCAAGGCACTGCAGCTCTGCATTAAGTTTTTCATTTTGCTCTGCATTCAAGCCCGCAGCAATGGCTGCGCCTTTGATTGGAGCAATTAATAGTGGCGCGGTTTTGCCTTTGGCAATGCGCTGCCAGTCTTCTATATTGGCGCATTCGCGCTGGGTAATATCTGAAATTTGGCCGCTGCATGTTTCCTGCATCGCCTGAGCTAACAAGGTCACCAGCTTGCCTCCATAAAGGGCATTTCTGGCACCGAGCTCAAAGGCTTTAGCCACCATCCAGTCGCCGAGGCAGAGTGCCATATCAGCACCAAAATGCTGATGAATACTCTCTTGACCGCGTCTATGAGTGCTGGCATCACTGATATCATCGTGTATCAGCGAGGCATTGTGCAGCAGCTCGCAAGCCGCAGCCCAATGAAGATTATCTTGTGTATTTAGACCCAGTGATACGCCACTGGTCAGCGCAAGTTGCGCACGAAAAGATTTGCCTGGATTTTTAAAGTGGTAGCGAGCGGCTGGTGCAAGTGTGCTCTGTGCATCTGGCATTTCACGCTTATAGAGAAGCTCTAATTCTGCTAACCCGTTTAATCCGAGTGACTGGTTTGTCGAAATATTTTTAAACTTTGCTGGGGACATTGTGCGTACCCTTATAATTTTTATATGCCGTTACTTATCATGTAACTTTAGTTTGTTGCTTTTGTGCTGTATCTGCCGTTGGAGAAAGAATGTGGCAGAGAGAGAAAGAGCCAGCAGAGCTGGCCCTTTCACATTCACTACTGTTTCAGATTACTCTGAATCAGCTACTGCTGCTGCCCAGATAACGACACCGAAGGCAATCTTGTTCCAGAAGTCAGCTACGTTATAAATAACGTTCAGCATAACTGGATCTTGGCTTCCCATGAAGTAGCCGAAGAAGTAACCCAATGGGTAGATTGACCAACCGACAGTGACCAACAGAGTCATAGTCTTATAGGCTTTTTGGACGTTAGCATTGGCTAGACCAGCATTGATCTGGCTCGCTTCACCTTTGAAGATTTCCCAGATGATGTAGAACCAAGCTGCCATTGATGGGATAAAGGCCATCTTCGCATCCATCCAACCAGCTTCACCAGCATAGCCGAAGCCAAGCATAGCGATTGAACCGATCAGTAAGCGCCAGAAAACACCGGCTGGTACTTTAGTCACTGCAGACAGAATCAAGTAAAACTCGATCATCAACAATGGCACAGTCAGCAACCAATCGATATAGCGGAAGACTGTTGGAGAAGTACCAGTTGATACCCATACATCGCGCATATAGAAATAGTGCACTGCAGCGATCAGAGTAACCAAACCAGATACTGTCAGAGAAGTCTTCCACTTGCCCGCGACACGATCGCGCTCAATAAAGAAGAATGCTGTGGCAGCAACCAGGGCCATAGAAATCAGCCAAAAGGAAATGCCAACGGGATCGCTGGCGGTTAAGTTGTTTGTCATGTGTAACCCCTACAGTTAGATATTATTTTTATTATGGGCGTAGCATGCTTTCTTATTATGCGGAGAACAAGCTGTGCCCCATGTGCGAACTTACTTTTTCTATGAAAAGAATAATTTGCGATAGCGAATGTATCGCTATTTCTAAAAAAGTGCAAATTTCTGGTTCTCAATAAGATATACGCCGAAACCTAAGTTTGGGCCTATAATCGACTCATAATAAAAAAAGAGAATCCAATGCTTCGAATGACTTCTTATATACACACATTTTTTGCTCTGTTACTTTTCCCGATAATCGCTTTCGCGGAGCACCATGGTGAGCCCGGCAGAATAGTGCCGATCGATTCCTCAGTTGAGTATCCGCAGCAGCAGTGGCGCGTTAAAAGCCCCTCAGACTTGGGTATTACGGAGGAAAAAATCAATCATTTATTCGATTTGTCTTTTGCCGATTCCGCTACTCAGGCGGTGGTATTGATTAAAGATGGCTTTCTTGTCGGTGAACGTTACGCCGCGGGCTTTGATAAAAGTTCCTATGGAACATCTTGGTCAATGGCGAAAAGCTTTTATGCCTCACTTATCGGTATATCTATTGATCGTGGCGAAATTGCCAGCCTTGACGACAAGGTGGCAGTGTATCTCGACTATTTTGATGACCAGCGTGCTGAGATTAGTATTCGTGATTTGTTGGATATGACCAGTGGTCTAGAAATGCCGGATCACGAGCATGAAAAAATGTTTTTTGCCAGCGATCACCTAGCCTATGCTCGAGCTGTGGGTTTTGAAAAGCCGGCTCAAGAAAAATTTGAATACAATAATGTTAACTCAATGCTTTTGGCCGAAATTCTCGAAAATGCCACGGGCCAGAAAGCCGATGTACTCTTAAAAGAACGGGTATTCGATAAAATAGGTTTGACTGATGCCACATTGTGGCGCGACAGTGCCGGCAATCCATTAACCTATTGCTGTGTGGATACCACGGCCCGCCAGTATTCCCGCTTTGGTTTGTTGTTTGCTCGCAGTGGTAATTGGAATGGCGAACAAATTATTTCTGAAGACTATGTAAATCAAACCTTTTCGGAGGTCTGGACTGGTTTAGAGAGCTCGACCATACTGCAGGACCGCGGTTATTCATTACACTGGTGGATTTCACGTCATGATGAGGAAGCGGTGATTTTTAATGCCAGTGGGAAATTCGGCCAGTATATTTTCGTCGACAGAGAAAATGACATTGTCTTTACGCGGATTACCAAATATCACCCCACTGGTGGCTCGGTTCAAGACTGGGGAAAGCTGAGTTATGTTAACTGGCTAGGCTCTGTGGATTTCCGTCGCAAGGCTGCAGAGGTACTTGATGCCTTGGGCATAATCGAACTCAATAATGCGATAAAAACCCCAGTGACCTATGACGATGGCACTTCGAAAGAATTTTTCGAAAATTACCAAATCATTATAGAGAGTCTGGTGGAAATCTCTCGGCAGTAGTACGATGACTTTTCGGTTCAGGCGTAAAACCTTCCTGAGATGCCTTTTTCGCATGATGCAGATAATCAACAAAGGTCCAGTAAAAATGACAAGATTTTTCTATTTAGCGTCGGTTGTGGGTTTATGTATTTTGACGGGTTGCAGCGCGCCGGTGAGCACTATGCAATCTGACGGCGAAGACGGCGGTGCTGGTGAAGCCGTTGTTGCCAACTCATTTTCTGATATTCCGATTGCTGCGAATGATGCAATTGATGTGGAAAAGTCACTGCTGATTAATTCTGGAGACTACTGGTTAGGGCGAGCAGTACTGCGCTCCTCGCTGGATAGTAATGCGGCGTTCGAGTACTACCAGTCAAGTATGCCGCAGTACGATTGGACCAGTATTACTACGGTGCAGTCGAAGGTATCAGTACTAAGCTTTCAGAAGGCGTCCCGTGTCGCCACGGTGCAGATTGATGGTGCCGGTACGCGCGGAAGCTATATTGTGATTACGGTGTCACCCAGAGTGGAAATTCGTTAAAGATCATTTAAATTTTCCAGATAGAAGTCGGCTCTTGCTAGAAGGGCCTGCCTGACCTCAGCGTCCATTTTATCCCAAGTGCGATAGGCCATAGCGGTACGCGGGTTTCTTGAAAAGCGCTCGCTATGACGCTGCATAAAGTGCCAATAAAGACTGTTAAAGGGACAGGCATCTTCAGTAAATCGCTCTTTGACACTGTAATGACAGTCTTTGCAGTAGTCGCTCATTTTATTGATATAGCTGCCACTGGCGGCATAGGGCTTGGTGGCGATTAAGCCGCCATCGGCGAATTGACTCATGCCTCGCGTATTGGGCATCTCAACCCATTCGATCGCGTCTATATAGATTCCCAGGTACCACTGATCCACTTGGTCTGGGTCTATACCCGCTAGCATGGCAAAATTACCGGTGACCATTAGACGCTGAATATGATGTGCATAGGCGTACTCCAAAGACTGATCTATCGCCTGTTTCATGCAGGCCATTTTGGTCTCACCAGTCCAAAAATAGTCGGGCAGATCGCGCTCGGCGCCGAAACTATTGCCCTTCGCATAATCGGGCATATTGACCCAATAGACGGCGCGAACATATTCACGCCAGCCGAGTATTTGACGGATAAACCCTTCCACTTGCGCCAGATTCACACCGCTGTCGGTCTCGGAAAAGCGCTTAAGCGCCGCATCAATTACCTGCATGGGATGGAGGATTTTGCAGTTTAGGGCAAAAGAGATACGTGAGTGATAGAGGCTCCAGCGAGATTCACCATGCTGGGTCATAGCATCTTGAAAACGGCCAAAGTTTGGCAGGCAGTATTCACAGAAAAAATCCAAGAGCTGCAATGACTGTTGACGATTAACCGGCCATAACAGCTCCTCCATGCCGCTTCCCAGCGTATCTATTTTGTGCTTTTTAATGCGTTCTAAATAGCTGCCCACTGGGTTGGCAAACATCAGCGGTTGGGGAACCATTTGGATATCTGCAGCTTTTAATTTATTGCGGTTTTCGCCATCGAAATTCCAGCGCTCGCCAAGGGGCTCAGCACCGTCCATTAATATATCAAAGCGTTTGCGCAGCTTGCGATAAAAGGATTCCATGCGATTGTGTTTGCCGACCTTGATGTAGCTGGCTAGCTCATCATGGGTGAGTAAAAAATGTTCACTCTCCCAGCAGGTGACGGGAATACCTAGATCTAAATTCTGAAGTTGTTCGGCGAGACGATATTCATCGGGCTGCTGATATTCAAATTGTTCAATACCCTGTTCTGCACAGATGGCAGCAATCAATGTATTGAGATCGGCGAACTCCGCAGTGTCGTCCAGTGTTAGATGCTTTACTTGGTGTCCCGCTGCGCTCAGAGCGTTGGCGAAGCTTTCGATTGCGGCAAAAAACGCACAGACTTTTTGGATATGATGGCGCACGTAGGATGCTTCCTGATGCAGTTCGGCAATCAAATAGAGCACGCCGTCATCTTGCTCTCTATACCAAGAGTGGCTGGCATTGAGTTGGTCGCCCAGAATAAGTCGTAGGCTATGATATTTTTTCATAATTGCAGCTGCTTCTTTTTTAATTTTTTATTTATAAATGAATTGTTTTTACTATTGCCGTATCAGAATTCTAGATTGGCCAGTCTCCAGCATCCACTGAATCTAAAGGTTGCAGCGTTTGCTTTCCCGCCCAGCGCTGCACAAATTGGTTTTTTGGATCATAGATCTGCGCCTGTTTTTTCAAATCAAAACGGCGGTGACCGCGGGGGTCGGCTCCCACTCCCGCCAGATACTGCCAGTTACCCCAGTTGGACGCGACATCGTAGTCGACCAATTGCTGTTCCATATAGCCAGCGCCGTGACGCCAGTCCAAGCCCAACTCATGGACAAAGCAGCTGGCCACCAACTGACGACCGCGGTTGGATAGATAACCGGTGGTATTCAACTGTTTCATGCAGGCATTAATAATGGCGTAGGGAGTGTTGCCGGCGCACCATTTTTTAAAGCGCTCGGGATAAAAGCTGGTAGTGGGTGCTGATTGAGCAATGCCAGTAAGGGCATATAACTGTTGCTGATGCCGATGTCCGTACCACTGGAAATACTCACGCCAGAGAAGTTCAAAGAAGATCCAGTAGGTTGAGTCATTGGCCCCTGCACGGGCTTCGTATTCCTGTAATTGCTGGACAATCCGCCTTGGTGAGAGCGTGCCATTGGCCAGCCAAGGTGAAAACTTAGTGGAGTAATCCATGCCGTCGAGACCATTGCGGGTCTGCTTATAACTGCTGGCGAGATCTTTGGCGAAGTAGCCTTTGAGGTGTTCCTCGCCGGCACTAGCACCGCCCTTAAACAATGCTGGTGAGTCGTCGCCATCTAGGTTCGAGGAATAGTGGTCGCGCCACAATGGTTGCCACGCGATATCTGCCACTAAGGCCGGCGGAGGCAATTTCTCTGGTGCATCCAGAGGCGCGCTAATAACGCTGTCCAGATCCATCTTTTCTATCAGGCGACGAAATTTAGAAAAGCTTGCGGGCAGCTTATCTATCGCGAAGGGCAGCTGTGAGGGGGCAAATAATGTGTGGGTATGACTCTGGGTAAACTCAAGCATGGGATAACGTTTGCGCAGCGTATTCCAAATACGGTTCTCATAGCTGCCGACATGGTTTGAACTATAGAGGTGCGAAACATTGTGCACCGTAATTAGCTGGGCAATGGCTTCTAAAGGGGGCTGTATGCGCACCACCAGCTTCTGCCCATATTGGCTAAGCTGGGTCTCCAGATCCTGCAGCGATTCAAATAAGAACTCTCGCCGCCGGGGCGACAGTTTAGCGGGCTGCTGCCATCCTGGCCCAGTATTAGTGGTATCGGCACAGTAGAGGCAAATAAGTTTGTCCACCTCAGCGGCGGCAAGCACTAGAGCCGCATTGTCGTCCATGCGTAGATCATGATTGAACCAAAAAAGACCAACTTTCTGCATACTAAACTGTCTCGACGCCAAGGGCGCTAATGTGAGTGAGGTAGGCTTCTAAGTACGCTGAGAGGGGATATTTAGACTTATACAACCGATTATCAGGATCATCTGAAACACCTGGCCGCGCGTACCAATGCAGGTACCCAAACGAAGAACCAAAACTAACTCTCACAATTGTAAAAGCGACCTTTAATGTCTGATCAGCCATCAAATGCCGAAGCGCCCTCAAGCGTAAAAGCCGCGTCAAAATACAACCTTAGTTCTCTGCTAGGTGATCTTGGCTCACTACCCTTTTTACTCTTTACTGGGCTTATGGCCCATGCCCATTTTAATGGGCCGGGGTTGCAGAGTGCGTCGGTCTTGGGACTCTATGCACCATATGTCTTTATCGCCTACAGTGCGGTGATTCTGAGTTTTTTAAGCGGAGCGCTCTGGGAGCGAAGCCGCCTTGAAGAGGCAAATAGACTGGCGACAACAGCGATTCTGTTTAGCAATCTAATTGCCCTCTGTGCCTGGGCCTGTTTGTTGTTAATCTATGTTGCGCCAATTATGACCGTCTTTGCGGTCTGCTTGCTGATGGCAGGTTTTCTGAGTTTGCTCTGGGTCGAGCGGTTGACCGCCGCCGATATTATTGGCACTAGCTATTGGTCAATGCGCTTACGAATTACACTAATAGTGGTATTTTTGTGCGGGCTGGTTGCCGCGCTGATGCTCGCGGAGTTCACAATATGACTGAATCATCTACTACAGAACTGACTATCTTTTATGACGGCGGCTGCCCCCTGTGCGCCTCTGAGATGCGCCACCTGAGTCGTCGAGATGTAGGCCAGAAGATTGCCCTACAGGATATTCATGCGCAGGGTTTTGCTGAGAGGTTCCCTTATATTGATCCGGTGCGTGCGGATCAGATTCTCCATGGTCAGCTAGCCAGTGGTGAAATAATTTACGCGTTGGATGTGACCTATGAAGCCTGGGCTCTGGTGGGTAAACGTCATTGGGTTGCCATATTACGCTGGCCTGTGGTCAAGCAGGTGTCTCATCAGGTCTATCTATTTTTTGCCAAGCATCGCTCGCGGATTTCGAAATTATTAACCGGCAGCGAACGCTGCGAGGTCTGTGAGATCAAGCGAGGTGAGGTGTGAGCGAAGATACTGCAGCATTGGTGCTGGGTGCCAGTGGCGGACTTGCCCAGGCGATTATTGGTGAGTTAATGGCGGACCCAGAGATTGGTACGGTGATTGCGATAAGCCGAAGCGCTGCACCCGAGAATGTCTCTGCTGGCACAGTTAAACCAATCTGGATTGAAACTGAGTACACTGAGCCAGCCATGGCTGCTGTCGTAGAGCAGTTGCAATCTTTTGCTGGACGCATCACTCGAGTGGTTATCTGTCATGGCATTTTGCACAGCGAAACATTGTGGCCAGAGAAACGCCTCGAAGATATTTCCGCTGAGGCACTGCAAAGCGTGTTTCAAGCCAACACCGTGGTGCCCGTGCTCTGGTTAAAATTATTGCATCGCCTGCTAAAAAGTAAGCAGCGCTGTGTTGTGGCGGCGTTGAGCGCCAGAGTGGGCAGTATTGGTGACAACCAGCTTGGCGGTTGGTATGCCTACCGCAGCTCCAAGGCGGCACTCAATATGATGTTGCGCACCCTGTCTATCGAATATGGCCGGCGGGTAAAAAACGTTAAGATCATTTCCTTCCACCCAGGGACTACCGATACGGCGTTGTCGAAACCCTTCCAGGCCTCAGTGCCATCGGATAAGTTATTTACGCCAGAGTTTGTCGCCGAGAGACTCTGTGGAATTATGAATGCGGCCGAGATTGATGGGCAGCTCTCCTATTTGGATTGGGATAATAAATCGATCCCTTGGTAGGCCGGTGCTTGGGAATTGATACACTGCTTCTCCGTTGTCGATTTGATTTCAGCTAATAGGTGAAGCGATGCACGTTCAGGTTAAACCCCTCAATCAATACCCTTGGTATATTCGCCCATTTTTTTGGAATCAAAAGCGTAAATATGGCGCCGTGCTCGACCCCGGTCGGCTCTGGGGTCGGTCGCCAAAACTATTCGCCAGTGTGGCGATTATGTATGGCGTGCTGGATCGAAATCACTCCCCCTTGAGCCCGGTGCTGCGCTCATTGGTGACGGTGCGGGTATCTCAGGTTAATGACTGCCACTTCTGTGTTGATATCAATTCAGCCACTCTGGCCCAGCGCACTGGTTCTATGGACAAAATGCTCGCTCTCAGTGATTGGCGCAATCAGGATCTGTTCAGTGAGGAGGAACAGGTGGTTCTTGAATATACAGAGGCTGTGACCTACACCCATGGGGTTGTTAGTGCTGAGCTAATGACCAGATTGCGTGGATTTTACGATGATGAGGGGATTGTCGAGCTGACTGGATTGATTGCTTTTCAGAATCTCTCGAGTAAATTCAATAATGCACTGGATGTGCCTGCTCAGGGTTTTTGCCCTGTGTCGGATTCGCCGGATTGAGTTACTGTCTCCGGGCGACCAGTTGATAGCTAATTTCCAGCCTGTCTTTTACCCTAAGTAAACCATTAAACACCGAGAACGGTTCTATGCCGAAGTCGGTCTGCAAAATCGCGAAGCTGCCGCTAATTACAACGCTATTGGTGTTGGGTCGAGCCACTGTCATCGTTAACTGCTGCTCTTGAATAACCCCATGCAAGCCAATACTGGTCGTAACTGGCTGTCCGTCCAGCGCCCCAGAACAATCTAGACTCTGCAGTTGTACAAAAGGAAATGCCTCGGCTTGCAGGCTAATCAGCATATTGGTTTTTGTGCCGGCGATATCTTTTTCTGAGGGGGTGGTGGGCAGATTCGCTCTGTCGCGCAAAACTGGATCGTCAACAATCAGGTTATTTATATCTGCATAGAAATCTGCTCGGCAAGCGTTGTTATCGCCGAGTAGCAGGTAGCCCTGAATATCCCGGCTCGCCACTATATGATCGTGACCAAATTTGGCCATGGCACCGCCGCGCAGGACTTTGATCTGCACCATAGAGCTGGCGCTATCCAGTTGGTAGAGGCTGCGCTGTAAATTGGGCTTGGCATAGATGGCGGCTGGAAAGTTGGCCGGTCGCTGTTGTGCGGTGCTGGACTCTTCCCTGGGTGCGGAACAGCCGGCCAATAAAGCCATAGTCAAAAGTGCTGTGAAAATAGGCGTATTAATGGGATAGCTCATCAGTCTGTCGCTGCATATGAACAATAAAGCTAACACTGACATCGATGCCAATCTGCTCGCCGCTGCACCAGTCGCCAATACCGATAGAAAAGTCGCTGCGTTGAAGGGTTAACTGGCCGCTCATAATAGCCCTACCTGGATTTTCAGCATCTTGTCGCCAGAGAAATGGCACCTTTACTGGCTCGGAAACACCTTTCAAATTTAAGTTGCCTGCGGCGATAAAGTCTTGGCTCGCGTTGCTCTGTGCATTCAGGCTTTCACTGCTAAAAGTGGCTTCGCTAAAACGGCCAGTATCAAACCAGTCGGGGTTGGCAATTTCACTGTTGAGTTCATCGTCGCTCATATCGGCGCTGCCGACATCCACGTTAACCAGAAGCTTTGCCGCTGGACTGTAGATCACGGAGAAGCGTTTAAATTGGCCTGCAATCGGCAGCCCTTGAAAAGTGACTTCATAGTTGAGCTGGCTGTCCGTTGCCACAGAACGCCACTGTTCGGCGGTGCTGGGCAGGCAAAGTAGTGGGAGAGTTAGCAGTATAGATTTAAGGAAAATTTTCATTAGCTTAAAACCACATGCGTCTTAGAATGCTATCGCGGCGTTTGAATTGATGCCATAAGGCTGCACCTATGTGCACGGCCAGCACGACAAGCAAAAGTATCACTGAGATCTCATGTACTTCTTCGGCAATTTCTTTCAGCGCCTTATTCGGGCCTGTCAGAGCCGGTAGTTCCACAATCCAAAACCAATTGATTGGTCGATTGGCTGCTGACGACATCAGCCAGCCGCTGAGAGGCAGCGCCAGCATAAGCCCATAGAGCAAACTGTGACCTAGATTGGCCAGCCGTCGCTGGATAAAACTAGCATCCGGCAGGGTGGGAATAGAGCCTGCCATGCGCCATAGCAATCGCATAATCGCCAGCATCAAAACTAAAATACCAAGGGACTTATGCCAGCCAAATAGCTCAAGCTTAAGTGGCGAGTTAGCTAAGTCATCGGCATAAAAACCGAGAGGTATTTGAACTAAGATCAACGCAGCTGTCAGCCAGTGCAAAAACTTGCTGGGCCAGCCCCATTGTTGCTCTGTATTGCGCATATTCATCAGAATCTCCCTTTGATTATCTGTCCTGTCCAAACGGATTATCAGCTCAATTCCGACCTATGTAAAACAATCAAAAGCGATTACCTCAATCTGCTACTATAGCGCCCTTAAATTTGACCACACAAGATGCCGCTATGGCCAACGAAGCTCCTTTGATTTGCGAAATTGTTGATTTGATTCATGACGGCCGCGGTGTCGGTCGCCCCGATGGTAAGGCGTGCTTTATCGATGGTGCACTGCCCGGTGAAACCGTTGAATTTCGTCGTCATAATCAAAAGCGCAATTACGACGAAGCTCATGTGATCAATATTGTCGCCGCTTCGCCAAGTCGCGTTGAGCCCCTGTGCAAACATTTTCCGCGCTGTGGTGGCTGCACTCTGCAGCATCTCGACCACGGTGCCCAGATCGCCTTTAAACAGCAGCAGCTGTTAGACAGTTTGCAGCGCGTTGATCTGTCGCCAGAAATCATACTGCCAGCACTCAGTGCGCCCCAGTGGGGCTATCGCCGCCGTGCGCGACTCGCCGTGCAGCGGGCCAAAGATGGCCAGATTATCGTTGGCTTTCGCAATGCCGGTAGTCGCCGTATTGAGCCGATTACTGAATGCCATGTATTGGCGGAGCCGCTGCCGGAGATCGTTGCGGCGCTGCCCGGCTGGATGGTTAATTTTCCTCCCGGCATTCGTCTATCTGAGATTGAGTTGCTGAGTGCCGACAATGCCGTGGCTATCGCCATCGAAGCCAGTCGTGTGCCATCCGCCAGCGAACGTGAAGCCATGCTTGCTGAGCTCACCTTTACTGATGCCCAGCTCTGGTGGAAGACCGAAAAGCAGACGGCTTTTAAGCGTATTGATGGCGGTGATCAAGCGTTACATGTGGTATTAAATGACCGCATTGAGCTGCAGGTAGAGCCAGGTCAATTTGTTCAGGTCAATAGCGAGATTAATCGTCAGATGATTGATCAGGTATTAGACCTAGTGCGTACACCTAGTTCTGAGCGGGCGTCAGTTGCGGTTGATCTGTTCTGCGGTTCAGGGAATTTTTCACTGCCTCTGGCGGCTCAGTTTGACCGCGTAATCGGTATCGAGGGGCTCTCCGAGTTAGTGGGAAAAGCCCAAGAGAACGCCCAGCGCAACAATGTTAGCAATGCTGAATTTGTGGTTTCTGATCTGAGCAACTGGACCGGCATGCGCAAAATTAAAGGCAAAGTTGATCTGGTGCTGCTAGACCCGCCACGAAGCGGCGCTGCCGGAGTCATGCCTTGGGTTGTAAAAACCAAGGCAAAGCAGGTTGTGTATATTTCATGCCACCCTTCGACCATGGTTCGCGACCTAAAAGTGCTAGCCGAGGCCGGCTATAAAATGATCGCGGCTGGCGTAATGGATATGTTCCCGCACACTGCTCACGTCGAGGCGATTGCACTGCTCGAAAAATAGATTTCAGGGAAACTTTTGACTGTTAGCCGCATCGGCTTTCAGTTAAACTTCCCCCCTTTTTAACCTTGCTACATTTAGATCCTCTACATGTAACTGCCACTAGCTATGGGAATGTCCTAACCATGTTCGATAAAAACCAGACTATTGAGAATTTTGATGCCGAGGTATGGCATGCCATGCAGCAGGAAGATCAGCGTCAAGAGCAGCATATTGAGTTGATTGCCTCGGAGAATTACACCAGCCCAGCGGTTATGGCAGCTCAGGGTGGACAGATGACCAATAAATATGCAGAAGGTTATCCTGGTAAGCGTTACTACGGTGGTTGCGAGTATGTCGATATCACTGAACAGTTGGCGATTGATCGCCTGAAAAGCCTCTACGGCGCAGAGTTTGCCAATGTGCAGCCCCATTCGGGTTCTCAGGCTAACAGCGCAGTATTTTTGGCGCTGATCAAAGGCGGCGATACCATTTTGGGTATGAGCCTGGCCGATGGTGGTCACCTTACTCACGGCGCCAAGCCAAACTTTTCTGGCAAGCTTTACAACCCCATTCAGTATGGCCTTAACGCTGAGACTGGTCTGATTGATTACGATCAGGTTGAAGCGCTGGCGATTGAGCACAAGCCGGCAATGATTATTGCTGGTTTCTCAGCCTACTCTGGCATCATGGACTGGGCGCGTTTCCGTGAAATCGCCGACAAGGTCGGTGCCTATCTGATGGTTGATATGGCTCACGTCTCCGGTTTGATTGCTGCGGGTGTTTATCCTAACCCAGTGCCACACGCTCACGTTGTGACCTCAACTACGCACAAAACACTGCGTGGCCCCCGCGGCGGAATCATTATTACTAATGATGAAGACGTGGCTAAAAAATGTAACTCTGCGGTTTTCCCTGGCGGACAGGGTGGCCCTCTGTGTCATGTGATTGCGGCCAAGGCGATTGCCTTTAAAGAAGCAGCTAGCCAGGAGTTTGTCGATTATCAAAAGCAGGTTGTGGCTAACGCCAAAGCTATGGCGGCGAGCTTTATCAAGCGTGGATTCAATATTGTTTCCAACGGCACTGAAAACCACCTGATGCTGGTTAGCCTGATCGGCAAAGAGTACACAGGTACAGACGCTGACCGCGCTATGGGCGAAGCCTTTATTACGGTCAACAAAAATGCGGTACCCAATGACCCCCGTTCACCGTTTGTGACTTCTGGCTTACGCGTGGGTACACCTGCTATTACGACTCGCGGTTTTGGTATCGAAGAGACTGTGCAGTTGACTGAGTGGATGTGCGATATTCTCGATAGCCTTGAGAATGGTACTTCTGAGCAGGTGATTGCTGATGTTAAAGCCAAGGTCTTGGAAATCTGTGCCCGATTCCCTGTCTATGGTTAGGCGTTTTACAAGTAGCCTCAGTGAGGCAGCTTGTGCAAGCAAATCGAAAAAGCCCTGTTTACTACAGGGCTTTTTTGTTTTTAACTATAGCCACTAATAATAAAATAGAGGCATTATCTTGAGCGACACAGCAGCAGATATTTTACGCAATGCCGCAACCGTAATGATTTTACGCCAAGCTCAAACTGGCATTGAAATACTCCTTTTGCGGCGCAATGCCAAGCTAGCCTTTGCCGGCGGTGCCTGGGTGTTTCCTGGCGGTGCAGTAGATACGGCCGATTGCGCCGGCGCTGGTATCGAAGATGAATCACTCACGGCGCGAGTTGCTGCAGTGAGGGAATCTGTGGAAGAGTGTGGCCTTGTGTTAGATGCTGAACACCTGGTGCACTTTTCTCACTGGACCACTCCGGAGAAATTAACGCGTCGCTTTGCCACCTGGTTTTTTGCCGCAGTGGTGTCAGAGGCTGATTCAACGGTAGTGATCGATGATGGCGAGATTCACGATTTTCAGTGGCTGAATCCATCTCAGGCGCTGGCGATGCATGATGCAGGTGAGCTGGATATGATGCCGCCGACTTATATGAGTATCAAGCTAGTTGATCAGTTTGTCAGTGCCGAAGAGGCTCTGGAGAGCTTGCGCCAGTTTGACGCGTACTGGGTCACTCCGCGATTTGCTCGCGACGGCGAGGTTGGCGTATTACTCTATCCGGGAGACGCCGGTTATGAGACGCAAAATGCCTCTCTTGTAGGCCCTCGACACCGCTGCATACTGGGCAATAAGGGTGTCAGTTATATCCACTCTGGCGCGGATGTAGGAATAGCGGTTATGGATAATCCACAATAGGCTTCAGAGCCTTATCTTGTGTTAGAATGGCGCCCCCTTTTTTTGATCTAAAGCCATGTATTGTCCCTTTTGCAAAGCTGATGACACCAAAGTTGTAGATTCTCGTCTTGTCGCCGACGGCGGTCAGGTTCGTCGACGTCGTGAATGTCTCAGTTGCAGTGAGCGTTTTACCACTTACGAGATGGCCGAATTAGTGATGCCGCGAGTGATTAAAACCGATGGCACCCGCGAGCCTTTCGATGAAAACAAGCTGCGCGCCGGTCTGCAGCGCGCTCTGGAAAAACGTCCGGTATCCATTGAGCAAATTGAAGTTGCCCTGACCCAAATTCGTCATTTTTTACAGGTCACCGGTGAGCGCGAAGTGCCCTCGCGGATGGTTGGTGAAGCGGTAATGAGTAAATTGCGTGAGCTCGACGAAGTGGCCTATGTCCGCTTTGCCTCGGTTTACCGCAGCTTCCAAGATCTGAGTGAATTCCAAGATGAACTCAATCGCTTAAATGCATTAAAGCCCACGGCGGCAGAAGACTAATGGCCTACTCTGTGGACGATCGCGAATATATGTCTCGGGCCCTCGAATTGGCCGCCAAAGGGCGTTTTACGACCAGCCCCAACCCGAGCGTTGGCTGTGTACTGGTTGTTGATGGTGCAATTGTTGGTGAAGGTCACACCCGTCCAGCAGGGGGTAATCATGCAGAAGTTGAGGCACTGAATGCTGCCGCAAGTGCCAAAGGCGCAACGGCTTATGTCACGCTGGAACCCTGCAGCCACAGCGGCAAGACTGGGCCCTGCGTTGAGGTGCTGATCGATGCGGGTATCAGCCGTGTAGTGATTGCCTGCGAGGACCCCAATCCCAAGGTTGCCGGAGAGGGCATTAAGTTGCTCCAAGATGCTGGCATTGAAGTCGCCTGTGGTCTCTATGAAGATCAGGCGCGAGAGTTAAATAAAGGTTTTATTAAACGCCATGAGCAGGGGTTACCCTGGGTTGTGGTCAAGATGGCCGCTAGCCTCGATGGTCGCACTGCCATGGCCAGTGGTCAGAGTCAGTGGATCACCACACCGGCATCGCGCAAAGATGTGCAGCGCTTACGTGCCGCTAATTGTGCGATTATTACTGGCATTGGCACTCAGTTGATGGATGATCCCTCGCTGACAGTACGCATCACTAATGACGATCTTGGCGTTGCAGATAGCCTGCGCCAGCCCCTGCGCGTGGTGGTCGATAGCAAATTACAGATGAGTCCCGAGGCGCGGATGTTTGCGCAGCCCGGCGATACCTTGATTGCGACTATGGATGGACCGGAGCAGCGCGAAAGGGCGTTGCCGCTGGAAGCGGCTGGTGCTGCGGTTGTGTTTTTGCCGGCTCGCGATGGTCATGTTGACCTGCATGAGTTATTGCTCGAATTGGCTCGCCGTGAGTGCAACAGCGTTATGGTGGAAGCGGGCGCAGGTTTAGCTGGAGGCTTTGTTGCGGAGGGGCTTCTCGATGAGTTGGTCTGCTACTGGGCGCCGAAGTTATTTGGCAGCGATGCGCGGCCGATGTTTGAGCTTCCGATTCAGACTATTGATGCCCATTTAGCGCTGGCAGTAAAAGATATGCGCCAGATTGGTGAAGACATCCGTATTACTTTGAGGCCGGATAAGGACTACTGATTTTAGGACCATGATAATGGCCCGAAAGTCATCCTGAGCGCGCGCAGCGCATAGAACGATCTCTTGCCGGTTACAGAGCCTAGGGTGGCACACCGAAGAGATCCTTAGGCTGCGCTCAGGATGACCTAAGTCATTGTCATCCCGACAGAGCGAAGCGTTGAGGGATCTCAACATTAGCCCTTGGCAAATGTCAGCAAAGAACGCATTACTACAGAATTAATCAACACAGGCTAACACTATGTTTACAGGAATTATCAGCGCCCTTGGGGAGCTCACCAACCTCGAGCCCCGTGGCGGCGACGCTCGACTCCATATCAATGCCGGCAACCTGAGTATGGCCGATGTCCAGCTCGGCGACAGCATTGCCTGCAACGGCACCTGCCTGACCGCGGTAGAGTTAACCGACAATGGTTTTGTCGCCGATGTGTCAGTTGAGACTTTGACCCTGACCACTACCGGTGATTTAAAACCCGGCAGCCGGATCAATCTGGAAAAAGCCATGCAGGCCACAGATCGTTTCGGCGGTCATATTGTCTCTGGACATGTGGATGGTATTGGCGAAGTAGTGTCACTCCACGAAGATGCACGCTCTTGGCGCTTTCGTATTCGCGCGCCTCGCGAACTGGCTAAATACGTCGCCCTTAAAGGCTCGATTACTGTCGATGGCACCAGCCTGACAGTCAATCATGTTGAAGGCGCTGAATTCGAATTAAATATAGTGCCGCACACTATGGTTCATACGATTATGGGCGATTATCAGGTCGGTACTAAAGTAAACCTTGAGGTTGATCTAGTTGCCCGTTACCTTGAGCGCCTGTTGCTCGGCGACAAGGCTGCAGACAGCTCTAACTAACGAATTTTAAAACCTTAAAGCTAACAGTAATAGACAGTTGAGATTGGAAGAGAATAATAATGGTACTCAATACAATAGAAGAACTGATTGAAGATATCCGTCAGGGCAAGATGGTTATTTTGATGGATGATGAAGATCGCGAGAATGAGGGTGATCTGGTTATGGCGGCGCCAATGGTGCGTGCCCAGGATATCAATTTTATGGCTACCCATGCGCGCGGACTTATCTGCCTGACGCTGCATGAAGATCGCTGCAAACAGCTAGAGTTGGCGATGATGGTTAACTCGAGCCAGAACAATGCGAGTCATGGCACCCCGTTTACGCTGTCGATTGAAGCTGCAGAGGGTGTAACTACCGGTATTTCGGCTGCAGATCGCGCCCGTACAGTTCAAGCCGCGGTTGCCAGCAGTGCGCGACCCGAAGACATCGTTCAGCCAGGACATATCTTCCCGCTAAAGGCCCAGCCTGGCGGTGTTCTCAGTCGCGCAGGTCACACTGAAGCCGGTTGTGATATGGCGAAAATGGCGGGTTTTGAACCTGCTGCAGTGATCGTTGAAATTATGAATGAAGACGGCACCATGGCACGTCGCGACGATCTCGAAGTATTTGCCCAGAAACATGATCTGAAAATCGGCACTATCGCTGATTTGATTCACCATCGTTTGGTTACCGAGAAAACAACTACCTGCATCAGTGAGCGCGCAGTAAGCACTAGCTTCGGCGATTTCACCCTAAAAACCTACCATGATGATGTTCATGGTGAGAAGCATTTCGCCTTGGTGATGGGCGATGTCAGTGGTGAAGAGCCGGTGTTAGTCCGTGTACACACCAACCGATCTGCTCGTGATCTACTGGCTATTGAAGATTCCAGCACCTTTAAAAGCTGGTCTTTCCACAAAGCCCTTGAGCGTGTAGCCGCTGAAGGTCGCGGTGTGGTGGTATTGCTCTATTATCCTGAATCCTCCGAGGACATCGATCGCAGTATCGAGCAGATCCTCAATCCAGGTCAGGCTCGCAGTCAGCAAGCCAGCGAAGTGGTCTATCAACAGGTCGGCACTGGATCGCAGATTTTGCGCGATCTTGGTATTCAAAAGATGCGTCTGATGAGTGCACCGTTTAAATTTACCGGCATCTCCGGCTTTGATCTCGAAGTCGTTGAGCATGTTGACTACGAATAATCACAGGAACAGAGCATGAGCGAATATAGACCCGAAGAGGGACGTTTTAACACCGGCAAAGTGCGCATCGCGGTTATAGCTGCGCGCTGGAATGCCGAGATCACCGATGGCCTAGTCGAGGGTGCCCTGCGTGCCTTTGCCCGTCACGATATCGTGGGTGATGCCGTAGATGTGTTTCGTGTGCCCGGTGCCTTTGAGCTGCCATTGGCCAGTCAGCGTGCTGCGCGCAGCGGACGCTATGATGCCGTCGTTGCCCTGGGCTGTGTCATTCGCGGTGATACGCCGCACTTTGATTATGTTTGTTCCGAGACTACCAGAGGCATAGGTGAAGTGTCGTTGAATGAAAATCTGCCGGTTGCCTTTGGTCTGTTGACCACGGACAATCTTCAGCAGTCCTTGGATCGCTCCGGGGACAACCACGAGAACAAAGGCGAAGAAGCCGCTCTGACTATCCTCGAATTATTGACTGTATTTAAGCAAATCCAAGGCGCCGAATAGATGTCGAAACCAAAAATGCGCCAAAAAGCTCGCCGACTTCTCGTGCAGGCACTGTATTCCTGGGATATGGGCAAGACTGATCTGATTGATATCGAAGCCGAGTTCCATGTGGATAACAATATGGCCACGGTGGACACAGAATTATTTCATGAAATACTGTTTGGTGTTCCCAAGCATATGACTGAGATTGATGCGGCCTACGAACCCTATTTGGACCGTGATCAGGACCAGCTTGACCCAGTTTCACAAGCCATATTGCGCTTATCAACCTACGAGATGCTCCATCGCATTGATGTGCCCTACAAGGTCGTGATTAATGAAGGCGTTAATCTGGCGAAAACCTTTGGCCCCACCGACGCGTTTAAATATATTAACGGTATTCTCGATCGCGTCGCTATCGCCAAGCGCAGTATTGAAGTGGCGGCTAATAAGCGCGCTTAAAGCGCAGCGGCCCGCGGACTGTAATAGCGCCGCAGCCGATAAAGAGCCTTAGAGAGGACTTAACCTGTCTAACCCATATCATCAACCCAGCGAATTCGAGCTCATCGCTCGCTATTTCACCGACCTCACCGGCCAATCCGGTGTGGCGCTGGGTATTGGTGATGACGCCGCACTGCTCAATGTGCGTCCCGGGCAGCAGTTGGTTATGGCCAGCGACACTTTAGTTTCCGGTATTCACTTTCCCGAATCCGCTACCCCAAGACAGATTGCCACCCGTGCCCTCTGCGTCAATCTTAGCGATATGGCTGCCATGGGTGCGGAGCCGAGATGGTTTACTCTCGCTCTAACTCTGCCTCGAGACAAAGCCAAGGCCGAATGGCTCGCTGAATTTAGTGATGGTCTGGGTCATATCGCCAACCAGTACAATCTTGCATTAGTGGGTGGTGATACTACTAGTGGGCCCTTGAACCTCACTCTGACATTAGTCGGTGAGGTTCCAGTGGATAAGGCCCTTACTCGTGGCAGGGCCAGTATTGGCGATAGCGTCTTTGTAACCGGCACTCTAGGTGATGGTGCAGCGGGGCTAAAAATAGCGTCCAATAAAAACGATGATTGTATTGACAGCGATCGCTTACTTCAAAGATTTTACAGTCCTCAGCCACAGATCCAAGCGGGCTTAAAATTGCGCTCCATCGCCGGCGCCTGTATCGATATTTCCGATGGTCTATTGGCTGATTTAGGGCATATTTGCAAAGCCAGCGACGTCAGTGCTGTGATTGAGGCTGAGCAATTACCGATCGCTGCAGATGTGCAGCAGCTCTCAGCATTGGATGCCCTGCAGTGGGCCCTCAGTGGTGGCGACGACTACCAGCTGTGTTTTACTGTTGCTGCTGAGCAGTTGCCAACTGTCGAGGGCTGGATTGAAAAAGGCGAATTGGACGCCAGTCGTATTGGCTTTATTGAAGCCGCTAGGGACTCAATCAATCGAGTCTCAGTGATTGATAAGAATAATCTGCCGCTAACTATCGAAAAACCGGGGTACAACCATTTTGGCCGTTAATCCGACATTTGCTCAATTACTGCGTTCACCAACACTTCTATTGGCGTTTGGTTTTGGCAGTGGTCTATCACCTAAAGCGCCGGGAACCATGGGTACCTTGGCCGCAATTCCACTCTGGTGGTTACTGGCGCAGCTGCCCTTAACCAGTTACTTGATTGTGGTGTCGATCGCAGCAGTGGTGGGTATTGCAATTTGTGGTCGAGCCGCAGATCAAATGGGTGTCCACGATCATGGCGGCATTGTCTGGGATGAATTTGTCGGCTTTTGGATTGCTATGGCGGCGTTGCCCATCACTTGGCAGTCGGTGATTCTGGGTTTTGTGCTATTCCGCGTTTTTGATATTTTAAAGCCTTGGCCAATCAGCTGGCTGGACAAAAGGGTCTCCGGTGGCTTCGGTATTATGATTGACGATGTGATTGCCGGTCTGGCAGCCGCAGTAGTCATTTATTTTCTTGGCTACTTTGGCCTGATTCTATAAGCGCTGCAAAATAATCTTGTCTATACTTTTGCTTCAATAGGACGCCTTCCAGTTGGTTTAGTATCAAGTAGGAGTGGGAGGCCGAAGAACTTAAGGACAAGCCCCCCCCGTGAATAGGACGTTATTGCCAACAGCAATTGTTGGCGCTGCTGTTGTTATCTCAATTGCCATGAATCTTTTCAAGCCCGCCCCAGTAAAAGCTGAAGCCCCAGACACGGCCGTGGCTGTGAAGACAGTGATATTGCGTAGAGCTCAAGCGGTTCTCTCCATTGAATCTCAGGGCACAGTTGCTGCTCGCACACGCACCGCATTAATTTCCGAAGTCTCCGGCCGCGTGTTAAAGGTTCCTCGCAATTTTGTGGTTGGCGGCACCTTTAACAAAGGCGATCTATTGCTTGAGCTGGATCCCACTGACTACGAAGTGGCCCTGGAGCAAGCCAATGCCAATCTGATTAGTATGAATGCTCAGCTAACCTTTGAGCAGGCCCGTGCCGTGCAGGCGGAAAAAGGAGTGGGGCATGACTGGTCGCCCGACCGAAGAGGCGCCATTGTTGGCGCTGCGAAAACCCTATCTCGAGGAAGCTCGCGCTAATGTGCTGCAGGCCGAAGCTGAGGTTAAGCAGGCCAAGCTAAAATTATCACGCGCCAGTATTCGCGCCCCTTACACCGGTATGGTCGCTGCCAAAGCAGTGGATATTGGGCAATATGTTGCCGTGGGAGCCCCTTTGGGTGAGACCTTTGCGATTGATTTTGCAGAGGTACGTTTGCCATTGACCAAGCGCGATCTGTCGATGATGAATAGTTTTTCAAGCGCTGATAAAAGTAGTCATCTTAAGGTTATTCTCAGGGGATCCATAGACGGCAATATCAAGCAGTGGCAAGCCAAGTTGGTCCGTTCCGAGGGTGTTATTAGTGAGCAGAATCGCGCCTTCTATGTGGTAGCGCAAATTGATGACCCTTACCTAAGACTTGAGTCCGATAGTCAGGTAGCTAGATTTCCTTTATTTATGGGCACCTTTGTCACGGCGACCATCGGCGGAAAAACCATTGATAATGCCTTCGCCATTCCTCGTCATGCCCTATTGGAGGGAAGCAAAGTCGCATTGGTGGATGCCGAGCAGCGGTTGCGGTTTCAAACGGTTGAGCCAATTTTTGGCGATGATCAGTTTTATTATGTTAGCAGTGGTCTAGAAAACGGCGACCAGCTAATTATTAGCGCCATGGGCGAGCCCATCGAAGGAATGAAAGTTAGCCCTGATCAAGAATCGCGTTTAGACGATGCCGCTAGTGGTGCAAAAGCCATTAGCGACGATGAGCCAGTCCCAAACGGCGCAGGGGGAGTAGTTAGCGATGGAAAATGAGCCCTCAGCGATTGGAAAGGAACACTCAGCGAAACTCAGCGAAAGCTATGGCCTAATTGGCTGGTTTACCAAAAACCCAGTGGCGGCAAACCTGCTGATGATCTTAGTTATCAGCGCCGGATTAATTTCCGCCCTGAATATCAGTAAAAACATGTTTCCCGTCGGTGAACTCAACCAAATATCCATTTCAGCTGTCTATCCCGGTGCAGCGCCGGTCGAAGTTGAGAAGGCTGTGATCCTGCCTATGGAAGCTGCACTTCAGGGTCTTCAAGGTATCAAGAAAATCAGCTCAACCGCAGGCCGTGATATGGCCAGCGTTACTCTTGAAATAGAGAGTAATGAAGATATTCAGGAGGTTATGAGCCAGGTTGAAAACCGTATCGATAGCATTGTTAATTTTCCCGATGATTTGGAGAGACCCACCGTCAGCCGCACCACAATGGATGAAATGCGCTGGGTTATGGGCGTGGCTGTCTATGGCGATATGGATGAGCGCACACGCAAGACTCTGGGTCAGGAAATGCGCGATGAAATGCTGTTATTGCCCGAGATTAAACGCATTATTCTATGGGGTGTTGATCCCTATGAAATCTCTATTGAGGTGCAGGAGGATCGCCTCCGTGAATACAATCTAACGCTCGATGAGGTAGCACAGGTATTGCGCAGTTCTTCCTTGGATTTGCCCGCTGGAATGATTCGAACCACTGAGGGTAATGTGCTGGTGCGCACCCAGGGAAAGGCTTATACCGGTGAGAGTTTTGCCAAGTTGGTGGTGCGCAGTCAGCCTGATGGGACAAAGTTATTGCTCAGTGATGTGGCGACCATTAAGGATGGTTTTGCTGAGTCTAATACACTGGTGCGCTTTGATCGCCAGAACGCCTTTAACTTGGGTGTGTTTGCCGTGGACGATCAGGATATTCTGACGATCAGCAATCAAGTTAAGCAATATGTTCAGGCGAAGGGTAAAACCCTGCCCGAGGGATTGCAGATTAGCGAGTTCTTCGACACCTCATTTCACCTAAGTGGTCGTCTTAATATGATGCTGGAGAACCTCGCGCTAGGTGCAGTATTGGTGGCGATTGTCTTGGGCTTGTTTCTGAACCTGCATGTGGCCGGTTGGGTAATGCTGGGAATACCAGTGAGCTTTCTTGGGGCCTTTTGGTTGATGCCGGTTAACCCCTATCCCGTGGATATTAATGTGCTGAGTTTGTTCGCCTTTATCATGGTGCTGGGCATAGTGGTGGATGACGCGATTGTGATCGGCGAGAGTATATTTAGTCAGGCGAAAAAAGAATTTAAGGCTAGGTCTGCTGAGGATTTGAGTAAAGGGAGCAGTTATAAGGCCTCTGTGGCAACCGTGATTGCCGGCGCTAAAAAAGTAGCGACTCCTTCCACCATTGGCGTGCTGACAACTATGGCGGCCTTTGCACCCATATTATTTGTCGGCGGTGCAAAGGCGCCTTTCTTTGAATCTATTGCTGTAGTGGTGATTCTCTGCCTACTATTTTCACTGATTGAATCAAAGCTAATCCTACCTGCTCATCTGGTGGGGCTAGAGCTTGGTCGACCGGCAAAACCGGGCCTTGTATTTATTGAGCGTTGGCAGCGCAAAATTGGGGGCGCGCTTACGCAGTTTGTTGAAAGCCGTTACATCCCTCTTTTAATGCTCTGCCTAAAGCATCGCTACGCAACCTTAGCTGGGTTTTCGACCCTGCTGATTATTTCAATCGGCGCGGTTAATAGCGGAATAGCCAAGTCTGAATTTTCCCCCAATGTGCCTGGTGATGGTGTGCAGGCGCAAATTATTATGCAAGATGGTGCCTCAGCTGAAAACTTGCAGGAGACGCTGTCTCGTGTGGAAACCGCAGCCTATGAAATTGATGCTGAATATCGTCGCAGCCATCCTCAGGATAAAGGGCTAGTCGAGCACCTTGTTTTTTACACTGAGTCGGATATTCAGGCTATGTTTATGATTTCCCTCACCCACCCGGAAGAACGCAGTATTAGCGCCTTTGATGTTGGAAAACTGTGGCGCGATAAAGTTGGCAATCTGCCTAATGTCCGCAAACAGCGCTATTATGCGGGCACCAATGCCGGCGGTGGTGCAAAAATTAACCTAACCCTGTCAGGGTCAGACCCAGAGCAGCTGACCCTGGCAGGAGCCGCCTTGGCTGATAAGTTGGGCGAGTACAGCGGTGTTTTTGATATCTATAATTCTCAGGGTGCCGGTAGCCGCGAAATTTTGATTGGTCTTAAGCCCAATGCTAGTCAGCTGGGTATTAGTCTCGGTGATATAGCCCGCCAAGTGCGTCAGGCATTTTATGGTGAAGAAGTGCAGCGCCTGCAGCGCGGTGCCGACACGCTAAAAGTGATGGTGCGCTATCCCATAGAAGAGCGGAGTTCTATTGCCACTCTGGAGAATATGCATATCCGCACGGCCAGTGGGCAGGTTATCGCGATTGGTGAAGTGGCGGATATCCGTCTAGGCTTGGGTCTTACCGCCATAACCCGAATAGATCGAGAACGCACCGTAACCATTACCGCTGATGTTGATGCGAGTCAGGCGCAAAGTGGCGCTGTGATTGCCGACCTAACAACAGGGTTTATCCCCGAATTACTGGCGCACTATTCCGGGGTTAAGTTCGGTTTAGGGGGTGCCAGTCAGGAAGAGCAAACCCTAATGAAACGTATGATTTTGGGTTTTGTGGCCTCGCTGTTTCTGATTTATGGCTTGCTGGCAGTGCCGTTAAAGTCCTATGTGCAGCCTCTAGTCATTATGACAGTGATTCCCTTTGGCTTTATTGGTGCTGTAGTCGGACATATTATTTTTGGTGTCTCCATCAGCATGTTATCGATTTTTGGCTTGGTGGCTCTAGCCGGAGTGGTGGTCAATGACAGTTTGATCCTGGTGGAGTTTGTTAACCGCGGGCGTGCCGATAACCTGAGTATTGATGACTCGCTGTTAGGCGCTGGCAGGCAACGTTTTAGGGCGATTTTACTGACCACCATGACCACCTTTGTCGGTCTATTACCTATGTTATTTGAAACCAGCACTCAGGCACAGTTTGTGATTCCTATGGCCCTGTCCCTCAGTTTCGATATTGTTTTCGCCACCACTATTACATTGATCCTAATTCCCTGTCTGTATCGGGTGATCTATGATTTGCGGGATTCAAAAAGGTTCTCTGAGCCAGCCTTAGCTGCAGATTAGTTTCGCTCTCCAAGCTATTTGAAAAGTCTGCACAAAGCGGGCTTTGCCGCTACAATACGCGGCTGAAATCTATCTTGGAGAAAACTGTGGCGCTTCGCTTTATCGAATCCTCAAAGTTGCCCACCCGCTGGGGCACTTTTGATATCCATGGTTTTGAAGACCCCTTTAAAGGCAAAGAGCATATCGCCATCAGTATGGGCGACTGTGCCAGCGACGAACCCCTGTTGATTCGAATTCACTCTGAGTGTCTGACTGGCGATGCTCTGGGTAGTATGCGCTGTGATTGTGGCGAACAGCTGCAGGAGGCGATGAAGCGTATCTCTGAAAAAGGTCGCGGTGCGATTCTTTATCTGCGACAGGAAGGACGTGGAATTGGTCTGGTGAATAAAATCCGTGCCTACAATCTTCAGGATCAGGGTGCTGACACTGTTGAAGCCAATGAGCGCCTCGGTTTTGGCGCTGATATGCGTGATTATTCAATCTGCGCATCAATGCTCGACCATCTGGGTGCCACCGAGGTCAGACTGATGACCAATAATCCACGTAAAATCGACGCACTAAAAGCGTTGGGTATTAATGTGGTTGAGCGCGAGCCGATTCAGGCCGACAGCAATCCTCATAACGTCCAGTATCTGTCTACCAAAGCGGGCAAATTAGGCCATATGTTTAAGGACGAAAAATGAGTTTAGCAAAACGCATTATCCCCTGCTTGGATGTAGACAAAGGCCGTGTGGTGAAGGGCGTGCAGTTTGTCGATATACGCGATGCCGGCGATCCAGTGGAAGTTGCCCGCCGCTATAACGAGCAGGGCGCCGATGAAATTACTTTTCTCGATATTACTGCCAGTCATGAAGCCCGTGATACGACATTGCACACGGTGGAGCGAATGGCGGGGCAGGTGTTTATCCCCTTAACGGTTGGCGGCGGTGTCCGTGAGTTACAGGATATTCGCAACCTATTAAATGCCGGTGCTGACAAAGTCGCGATTAACTCTGCGGCGATTCATAATCCCGAATTTGTCCGCGAAGCGGCTCAGCGCTTTGGCTCCCAGTGCATAGTGGTGGCTATCGATGCGAAACAGGTTGAGCACGGAGACGAGTCTCGCTGGGAAATATTTACTCACGGTGGACGCAAGCCTACTGGGATTAATGCGATTGAGTGGGCGGAAAAAATGACTGCCTATGGTGCAGGCGAAATTCTACTGACCAGCATGGATCGCGATGGTACAAAAAATGGTTTTGATCTGGATTTGACGTCTCGGATTAGCGATGCGGTGAATGTTCCGGTGATTGCTTCGGGTGGTGTGGGCAATCTACAGCACTTGGTGGATGGTATTGTTGAAGGCAAGGCGGATGCAGTGTTAGCAGCGAGTATTTTTCACTTTGGTGAGCATACGGTACCCGAGGCTAAGCGTTATATGGCCGAACGTGGTGTTAATGTCCGGCTCTGATTAGCTGTTTTTTGTCCTCTAAACTTCACCTTTTTTATCCTGGCAGGTTGTAGGGATGGGGAGCCTATTTGCAGGTTTTGAGGTCTTTCATATTCGTTTGAGATGACAGCTGGGGTTTTCGCAGCTCTTTTCTAAAATTCCAGCAACCCCAATTCACGCACCCTGTCATCCCGACAGAGCGTAGCGACGAGGGATCTCATCGCAGATTTCTCAGATATTTAAACCGGTAATGCTTACTTGGCTCCCGCCGCCTTAAGTGCGTCAACATACGCCACACCATGCCCATGCTCAGCGGCGATTTCGGCCATAGTCTTACCATCGGGGTTGGTGGCATCAAGGTCATGGCCAGCTTCTTTGAAAAACCCTAAAAAGGTTACAAAATTATCTATATTCATACCGCGGTAGGTTTTTTCTAAAAGGTGAAAGTCAGTGCTCACTCCTTCTGGTGATTCGTATTCTAGGAAGCTTTTCACACGCTCATCATCAAAAACTTCGCCTAGGACTTTCTCTTTATCTTTCTTCAGTGACATGCTGATTCCTGTTTCTTTAAAGTAGTTCGTTAAGCTTTTGTGCGAGTATTTGATTCACTTGCTGAGGATTAGCCTGACCTTTAGAGGCCTGCATAATTTTACCCATAAAGCCGCCAAGCTTTTTCTTGCGCTTGGTTTCGTCGCTATTAATGTAATCATCGACCATGGCCTGGTTGGTGGCTAACACCTCGATAACCATTTTCTCCAGAGCACCAGTATCGGAGACTTGTTTAAGCCCACGGGCGTCGATAATTTGATCAGCACTGCCTTCGCCTGCCCACATAGCTTCAAACACCTCTTTGGCCATTTTGCCGCTGATACTATTGTCGGCAATACGCATTACCAGTCCACCCAATTGCTCCGCGGTGACTGGGCTCTTGCTAATGCTAAGGTCTTGACTGTTTAAGCGTGCAGCCAGTTCACCCATGGTCCAGTTGGCGGCCAGTTTGGCGTTAGCAGATTTTGCTGCGGCAATTTCGAAATAGGCTGCCATAGCGGCATCGCTGCCAATAACGGCTGCGTCATAGTCGGACAAGCCATATTGTTCAATAAAGCGCGCCTGTCTGGCATCTGGCAGCTCTGGCAGATTGCGGCGCAGTTCTTCGATGGTTTCATCACTAACCATTACAGGTAACAGGTCGGGACAGGGGAAGTAGCGATAATCGTTAGCTTCCTCTTTGCTGCGCATGGAGCGGGCGACTTTGGTGTCACCGTTATAGAGGCGGGTTTCCTGCATAACGGTGCCGCCATCTTCAATTAAATCGATCTGACGCTCGACCTCTTTAGTAATCGCCTCTTCCATAAATTTATAGGAGTTGAGATTTTTGGTTTCGGTTCGGGTGCCCAGCTCAGAAGTGCCTTTGGGGCGCACTGAGACGTTGACATCAAAACGCATACTGCCCTGAGACATCTCGCCGTCACAGATGCCGATGGAGGTAACAATACTGTGAAGCCTTTTGGCAAAGGCGATGGCTTCTTCGGCATTACTCATATCGGGTTCGGATACAATTTCAATCAGCGGGGTGCCGGCGCGATTTAGATCTATGCCCGATACACCGTGGCGAAAGTCGCCCTCATGGAGAGACTTGCCGGCATCTTCTTCCAGGTGGGCGTGGTGAATGCGCACATTTTTGGTGCTGCCGTCGGCCAGTTTAATTTCAACATTGCCGCGCCCCACTATGGGTTTTTCCAGCTGAGTAGTCTGATAGCCTTTGGGCGAGTCTGGGTAGAAATAATTCTTCCGCTCAAAAGCTGACTCTTTGCCAATTTCCGCATCAATCGCCAAGCCAAACATCACCGCGTAATGTACGGCCTGTTTGTTCAATACGGGCAAGGTGCCGGGCATGGCTAGGTCAATGGCGCAGGCCTGGGTGTTGGCTTCGGCACCGAATGCGGTACTGGCGCCCGAAAAAATTTTAGTTTTGGTGGCCAGTTGCACATGCACTTCGAGGCCGATAACGGTTTCCCAACCTGAATAACTCATTAGGCAATCCCCTCTGGCGTTAAAGTATGCCAATCAGTGGCCTGCTGGAACTGGTGGGCGGTGTTTAGCATGCGCGCCTCATCAAAGTAGTTGCCGATAATTTGCAGGCCAACCGGTTTTTCGTCAACCATGCCGCAGGGCACTGACATACCCGGCAGGCCGGCAAGGTTGGTGGCGATGGTGTAAATATCTTCCAGATACATGGCCACTGGGTCGTCGCCTTTGGAGCCAAATTTAAAGGCCGGTGATGGCGTGGTGGGACCCATAATCACGTCGACCTGCTGAAAGGCTTTTTCAAAATCTTGCTGGATCAGCTGGCGTACTTGCTGGGCTTTGCCATAGTAAGCGTCGTAGTACCCAGCCGACAGACAGTAAGTGCCAATAAGGATACGGCGCTTCACTTCGTCGCCAAAGCCTTTGGCTCTGGTGCGGGTGTACAAATCATTGAGGTCGCTGGGATTTTCACAGCGATAGCCATATCGCACACCGTCGAAACGCGTCAGGTTGGCTGAGGCTTCAGCGGGAGCGATCACATAGTAAGCGGGCACTGAAAGGCCAGTATTGGGCAGGCTGATTTCAACCAGTTCGGCGCCTTGGGCTTCAAACTCTGCCAGGGCGGTGCGCACTGCTTTTTCAGTTTCGGGGTCTAGACCCTCGGAGAAATATTCTCGCGGTACACCAATTTTTAAGCCTTTGATGCCGTCGTTCAAGGTGGCGCTATAGTCTGGCACTTCACGATCAATACAGGTCGAATCTTTGTCGTCATAGCTGGCCATGCAGTTGAGCAATATGGCGCAGTCTTCGGCAGTGCGGGCCATAGGGCCGCCTTGGTCAAGACTTGAAGCAAAGGCAATCATGCCCCAGCGTGAGACCCGACCATAGGTCGGCTTTAACCCCGTAATACCGCAGAGAGCCGCGGGCTGGCGGATCGATCCGCCAGTATCGGTAGCGGTTGCGCCCGGAGCTAATCGAGCTGCAACTGCTGCGGCCGAGCCGCCTGAGGAACCGCCGGGAACAGAGTCGCTGGCCCAGGGGTTTTTCACTGGTCCATAGAAGCTTGTTTCATTGGAGGAGCCCATAGCGAACTCATCCATATTGGTTTTACCCAGCACCACAGCGCCAGCCTGTTCGAAGTTTTCGACCACGGTGGCATTGTAGGGAGGGATAAAATTATCCAACATTTTTGAGCCACAGCTGGTGCGCACGCCGTCGGTACAGAAAATATCTTTGTGCAGTATGGGGACGCCACAGAGGGCTGGTGCATCGCCCGCTGCGAGCCGCTTGTCGGCGGCGGCCGCGGCTTTAAGCGCCTGATCTGCGGTCACCGTAATAACGGCATTATAGTTGGCATCTAACTTAGCGATGCGCGCCAAAAAGTGCTGAGTTAGCTCAACACTGGAAAACGCTTTGTCCTGCAGCCCTTTGACAAGCTCGGCGATAGTGAGGTTATGCATGGGGGACCTGTTTATTCTATGACTTTGGGCACGAGAAACAGCCCTTCTTCTGTATCTGGTGCGATTGCCTGAAAGGCTTCGCGCTGATTGATCTCGCTGACCTCATCTTCACGCAGTCGCTGAGTGGCTTTCATGGGATGCGACATGGCCTCGACTCCATCGGTATTAACCGCTTGTAGCTGATCTACTAGTTCGAGAACACTGCTCAGTCGCTGAGACACTTCAGTGATAGTGTCTTCGCCGATGGCGATGCGCGATAACGTCGCCAGTTTTTCGATTTCTTGTCGTTCGATACTCATTAAAATATTCCGTCTGTCAGTAGCGGTTTCTAGAAGGTCTGCTGCGACTACTAGAAAGGCCGTAAGGTACCATAAATGGTCTTGTCAGGTTAAGGGGGCGTGATTGATTAAAGGCCTATTTGTCAGGCTTTTAAAAGAGTTTTTTATGAATCACAGCAACTTTAGGCAGGATTGACTAGAATCCTATAAAAATACGCCGAATGACTCAGTGAGCGCTTGCTCTGCCACTCTGCCACTGTTAAATTTAGCGATTATTTTGCAGCGGGTTGCTGTTGGCTCAAAGGCTTGGTCCGAGCGACCAATTTTAAAGGAAATATAACTAGATGTTCAAAAAACTCCGCGGCTTTTTCTCCAGCGATCTGTCAATCGACCTTGGAACTGCAAATACCCTGATCTATGTTCGTGAGGAAGGTATAGTTCTCAACGAACCTTCGGTTGTTGCCATCCGGCAACATCTCGGACAGAAAATTATCGAAGCTGTTGGTGTTGATGCCAAGCGCATGTTGGGTCGTACGCCAGGTAATATCACTGCGATTCGGCCACTGAAAGACGGCGTTATCGCCGATTTTCAGGTCACTGAAAAGATGCTCCAGCACTTTATCAAAAAGGTTCATGCCTCAAGCTTTGTTCCCCCTAGTCCTCGCGTTCTTATCTGTGTGCCCTGTATGGCAACGGAAGTGGAGAAGCGTGCGATTAAAGAGTCTGCCTACAGTGCCGGTGCTCGCGAAGTCTATTTGATTGAAGAGCCGATGGCTGCGGCGATCGGTGCCGGCATGCCGGTTGAAGAAGCGGTTGGTTCAATGGTTGTGGATATAGGTGGTGGTACCACTGAGATTGCCATTCTGTCCCTCAATGGGGTGGTGTTTTCTGATTCTGTGCGGATTGGTGGCGATCGCTTTGATGAGTCCATCGTTAATTTTGTGCGTCGCAATTACGGCAGCGTTATTGGTGACAGTACTGCTGAGCGCATCAAGATGGAAATCGGTGGCGCCTACCTGAGCAAAGAGGTTCGTGAGATTGATGTCCGCGGTCGCAATCTTGCCGAAGGTGTTCCTAAGAGCTTTACCTTAAATAGCGATGAAATTCTTGAGTCTCTGCAAGAGCCGTTGGCCGGCATTGTTCAGGCGGTAAAGCGTGTGCTCGAGCAGTCGCCGCCAGAGCTGGCATCGGATATTGCTGAGACCGGTATTGTCTTGACTGGCGGTGGTTCGATGTTGCGCGATCTCGATCGTCTGCTGACAGCTGAGACCGGCCTGCCGGTTATTCTTGCTGAAGATCCACTGACCTGTGTTGCGCGTGGCGGTGGTGTGGCACTGGATATGATGGATAGCAGCAAGATAAATTCGTTAACTTTTTAAATTTGTGAGTTGCCGCTGGCGCCTTAGTCTCCTAGCTACTCAAGAATACTCAGGAGAGGGTGTATGAAAAACGTATTCAATCGATCATCTACCCTCCTGAGAAAGTTTCTCACGGTTAGCCTTGTCGCCGTCCTGTTGATGCTCGTAGATAATTTCACCCCCTGGCTAAAGCCAGCGTACAGTGCTGCCGATAATCTTGTTCGCCCACTCTACTTGATTGCCAATATCCCACTGCGCGTTCAAGAGTGGAGTGCCAGCAGCCTAACGCCGCGCTCGGAAATCGAGAGCGACAATCTGCGGCTCAGCAAAGAGAGCCTTATCTATCATGGTCAGTTGCAGCGCATGTCTGATCTGGCTGCAGAAAATATGCGTTTGCGCCGCCTACTCAATGCCACTGAGTTGGTTCAGGATAGTGTCCTGGTTACTGAGGTGATCGGCGTCTCCGCAAATCCACTGAGCCATACTTTAACCATTGATCGCGGCACCGCAGATGGTGTCTTTGTCGGGCAGCCGCTGCTCGATGCGGAAGGTTTGATGGGGCAAATTATTGAGGTACACAAACGCCATAGCACGGCGCTGTTAATTACCGACAGCAATCATGCATTGCCAGTGCAGGTTTTACGCAATGGCTTGCGCTCTATTGCTGAGGGTCGCGCTGAATATAACCGGTTAAATCTTAAGTTCGTCTCGCCCACTGCAGATATTCGCGAGGGTGACAAATTGGTCAGTTCAGGTCTTGGGGGGCTCTATCCTGCGGGCTATCCGGTTGGCACAGTACTGAGTATTGTTAGTGTGCCCGGTGATAATTTTCTAAAAATCGATATTGATCCCTCTGCTGAAATCGATCGCAGCCGTCACCTATTACTTCTTTATACCTCTCGCGACAACGCCGCGGATGCGGTCGAATAATGGAATCTGACAATCGTGGCATCGCGGTTTGCCTGACGCTTATTCTTGCAGTGGTACTCAGTTTGATGCCTCTGAGTGGCGATTGGATTGTTTGGAAGCCGAACTTTCTTTTACTGACGGTTATGGCTTGGGTCATGCGCTGGCCTGACGGCGTAGGGATTTTTTTTGCCGCTTCGGTTGGGCTGTTGGCGGATATTCTGCTGCGTATGTCCCCGGGTCATTCGGTAATCGTCTTTGCGCTCTGTGCATTCGCTCTCGCACTGATCAGTCGCTGGGCTAAATACCTCTCGATGCTGCAGCGCATGCTACTGGTGGCACTGATTATTTCTTTGGTCGCCATGTTCGAGGCGGTCCTATTTATACTTTACGGTCGTCCTTCTGGGATTGAGTATCTACCGATGAAAATTCTCTTATCGATGCTTGCGTGGCCATTTATTGATCGTTTGGTTGCCCGCATGCAGCCCAGGAGAGGTTGAGCTCTATCAATGTCCAAGCCTAATGCTAATCTCATTCTTGCCTCTGCATCACCGCGCCGCAGTGAACTACTGCGTCAGATTGCGGTGCGTTTTTCTATTTTGGTGGCTGATATAGATGAAACCAGGCAGGGTGATGAGTCACCCGCAGACTACGTTTCACGACTGGCGCTGGAGAAAGCGCGAGCTGGATACAGTCGTCAGGATAAGGATACAACGCTGCCCAGTCTTGGTGCGGACACTATTGTGGTCTGCGACGGACAGATTTTCGGTAAGCCCAGAGATCAGTTAGATGCAGCTGCAATGCTAATGGCACTATCTGGTAGAATTCATACAGTCATGACCGCGGTTGCGGTCTCCCAGGGTCCATGCTCTTCCAGTCGCCTAACAAAAACTCTGGTTCGTTTTCGCACAATTAGTCAATCCGAGTGTCAGACTTATTGGCAAACCGGTGAACCCCAAGGCAAAGCGGGAGGCTACGCTATTCAGGGGCGTGGGGCAGTGTTCGTTGATCACTTGGAGGGCAGTTACAGTGGTGTGGTCGGCCTGCCGTTGCGCGAAACTGCCGAGATTCTCGGCGAGTTTGGTATACCTGTATGGACGTCGGAGCCCTTATCTTAGATTTAAGAGCTCATTTTAAAAGCTCATTTTAAGAGCTTAGATTTAAGAGCTTAGATTTAAGAGCATTCACGCAGTACAAAATGGAAAAACGATGAGCCAGGAACTGCTAGTCAATATTACGCCCATGGAAACTCGAGTGGCTCTAGTCGAGAATGGCGTGCCTCAAGAAGTTTGTGTTGAGCGCAACAACAAGCGTGGTCTGGTAGGTAATATTTATAAAGGTAAGGTGGTGCGAGTGCTGCCAGGTATGCAGGCCGCATTTGTCGATATAGGCGAGACGCGCACGGCCTTTTTACATATAGATGATCTGCTGCCGCGGAAAACTAAACTCAACGCCACTGATACCGGTGAGCCAGATATTCGCAAACTCTTGCATGATGGTCAGCAGATAGTCGTCCAGGTGATTAAAGATCCCGTGGGTACCAAAGGTGCGCGTTTGTCGGCGCAGCTGTCTGTGGCGTCACACTATTTGGTGTATATGGTTGAAGGGAAGCATCTTGGCGTCTCTCAGCGTATCGAGTCTGAGAGTGAGCGTGAGCGGTTAAAGCTTATGCTCAGCACCATTGTCGATGAAGTCTCCGCGGAAGAGGGTGTCAAAAACCCTCTCTCCGGTGGTTATATTCTGCGGACCGCGGCCGATGGAGCTGAGGAAGCAGAGCTGCGTAATACCGTACGATTTTTACGACGCCTGTGGCAGGATATTCTGCAGCGTAAAGTTAACGCTAAAGCCCCCATTTGCCTCTATGAAGATCTACCTCTCTATAAGCGTGTATTACGCGATATGGTCGGCACTGAGGTGGAGAAAATTTGCGTTGATTCCCGTGAGGTCTTCGATAAGCTGACGCACTTTGGCAATAAATTTAATCCGGATATGGTGCGCTTGCTGGAGCACTATCCTGGTGAGCGGCCACTGTTTTATATGCATGGTATCGAGGAGGAAATTGCCAAGGCACTGCAGCGCAAGGTGATGCTCAAGTCTGGCGGCCATGTAGTCTTTGATCAGACCGAGGCGATGTCGACCATAGATGTTAATACAGGCGCATTTGTTGGTCATCGCAATCTTGAAGAAACGATCTATAAAACCAATCTTGAAGCGGCAGCAGTGATTGCTCGGCAGATGCGGATGCGCAATCTCGGTGGCATTATTATTATCGACTTTATTGATATGCACAGCGCTGAGCATCGCCGTCAGGTGTTGCGGGCACTGGAAAGGGCCTTGGCGCGAGATCCGGTCAGAACAACAATTTCTGGTGTGACCGAACTCGGATTAGTGCAGACTACTCGCAAGCGCACCAGTCAAAGTCTTGGGCAGATACTCTGCGAAGAATGTCCCACCTGTTTTGGTCGAGGCTATGTCAAATCTGCCGAGTCTATGAGCTATGAAATTTTACGCGATATTTTGCGCGTAGCGCGGGCCTACGAATGTGACAATCTGCGAGTATTGGCATCGGCCCCGGTAATTGAAAGGCTAACTGATGAAGATTCCAGTCAGGTGGCAGATTTAGAATTGTTTATTAACTGTACCATTCAGTTTAGAGTCGAGAGCCTCTATGCTCTTGAACAGTTTGATATTATTCCGGTTTAAAAAACAGTGGCTATTGAAAGAACAGTGACTATGGCGAGTTTGGGTACAGCATTAAAGACGTCGATGCGTTGGCTATGGCTGACGCTCGCGCTGCTGATTATAGGCACCGTTATTCTAGTGGTGATCGGTCGCCAGACAATTGCCTATGTAGACAGTGTCCGCGAGCCTGTTGAGCAGTTCCTTGCGGAACAGATCGGCTTGCAGGTAGACCTCGGTGAGATGCGCGGTGAATGGCCTCGTCTAGTACCGATTATTGAAGTCGATCGGCTATCCATTTCTGCTGCTAGTGAAAGTCCCATGCTTAGCTTAGAGGGCGCCCGAGCCGATCTAGACCTATTTAATAGCCTGCTGCATGGCTCTCCGATCTGGCGCGAGCTTGTTGTCGCTAAGTTAGCGCTTACGTTAGTTGAGAGCGAAGCTGGTCGTTGGAGCCTCAAAGGTTTTAGCGATGGAGGAAATACTGATTTAAGTTTGATTCTTGACCCTCTTACCTATAGTCGCTTAATTCGTTTTGATGACGTGCAAACGACACTGGAGTTTTACTCTGGGAAGAACATGGTGCTTAGTGCTCGCAATGTGGCTATGGAGAACTATCAAGATTTCCACCGTGCTGAGCTCAGTGTGAGCCTTCTAGATGATGTTCAGTCTCCCGGTGAGCAGGCGGATACGACTGAGAGTCCAGCTTATCTACTAATCGAAGGTCAGGGTGACCTAGCGGATATAGAAAGTTTATCTGCCGAAGGTTATTTCCGCTTTGATGACTTTAATCTCTCCGAGCCACTGGCTGATCTGGTTCGCTCATTAATGCCTGAGTTGTTCGCTAATCTTCCCGATTTTAAAGCCAACGCTCAGGGTGAAATCTGGGTTGCCCTTCATCCCGGAGGCTCGGTAGATTTCGAGGGTGATCTTGCTGTGGGTGAAGTGCCCCTAAACTGGCTGGCGGATGTGCCACCGGTTACCGAGATAAAAACCGAGGTTACGGGCTGGTATACCCCAGGCTCTGATTGGGGTGCGCGGTTACAAGGGTTCAGTTTCAGTTGGTCAGATACATCCATCGAACCACTCAATCTAGTGTTTAATCAGCGCCTTGGTTCTCAGTGGCACGATTTTGATCTGTCGGTGAATCATCTTGATCTGACGCTGATGACAGAGTTGCTCTATACCACCCGTATTGCAGACCAAAAAATCCTCGATATTGTCGACAGGTTAAAACCTCAGGGGATGGTTGATGCCTTGACTCTGGGGCACAACGAAATTGGCTATTACGCCTCGGCCAATCTTCAGGGCTTGGGCGTTGCTGCATGGAAAAAAGCGCCAGGGGTAAAGGGGCTGGATGGCTATTTAGAGGTCTATGGCAGCCATGGGTTGTTGTCTGTGGCCGACACCAATGGCTTTGAGGCACTCTTTCCTACGGTTTATAAAGATTACCAGAGTATCGAAAAAGCGCAGGGAACGATTAATTTTTCTTGGGATGAGGCTGACAAGCAGCTGAGGTTGCGCAGCGATGTTATGCGTGCTGAGTTAGATGCAGGCGTTGCTTCAATACTTTTTTCTATCGAACAGCCGATTCCAGCAAAGGACAATCCGCCCTCAGTTAGCCTGTTGATTGGTGGCCGCGATCTAGATCCCAAAATGCGCAACAAATATCTGCCTTACCGCATGCCAGGACAGCTGCGAAAATGGTTAGAGGAGTCGCTTTTGGATGGCCATGTTGATGAGTTTGGGTTGCTTATTCGCGCTCAGCCGCCGCGGTTCGAGCCGTTAGCTAAAACGACTCAGTTAATGGTTAAAATGAGTGGTGCGGATATTGATTATGATCCTAAATGGACCGGTCTTCGCGACGCTAAAACGCTGGTGCTGGTGGACGATATTTTCACTGAGGTTGAAGTCTATTCTGGCGCTCTTGGCGATACTGCTATCAGCAATGCCAAGGTTGTCTACGACAGATTCGGTCCTAATCGAGCTCCGGCTATAACGGTTGCCGCGGAGGTTGAAGGGGATCTTAGTGCCGCCATGACTCTGTTGACAGAGTCGCCACTACAGAGTCGCCTAGGTGCATTAACAGGTTGGGACTACGGTGGCAAAATGGTCAGCCAGTTGGATTTATTGATTCCCTTGCCCGGATTGCCTCCAGCTCAGCCGACAGTCGTTACAGAGGTTCTGGAGCCTCAGTACAATGTCACTGCAATCTTGGATAATGGTTCCCTGGCTATTCCGGGGGGGCCAATTAGTGTCGAGGAGATTAATGGTCAACTTAATTTCTCTCTTGGCGAGGGCCTTTATGGTAATGAAGTAAGTGCTAACTTTTGGCGGCGACCAATTTTAGCAGAGCTATATAAGAGTGGCGACGATCAGAAAATTGCTGTGACCGGCACACTTCTACCAGAGAGTTTAAGTCAGTTGGTGGATTTCCCTTGGCCAGAGGTGGTTCAGGGGGTCGTTGCTGTTGACGGTCTGATCACCATTCCAGGTGCCGAGGATCAGCAGGTCGCAGCAGAGCCTATCACCCTACAGATAAACAGTCAGCTTCAGGGAGTCCGATTGGACCTGCCCCAGCCACTGATGAAAACTGCGACGGAATCTCAAAATCTCAGTATGACACTTTCATTTACCCCGGAATTTGAGCGCCTAAAAGCGACACTTGGCGGGCGATCTGAGAGCTTGGGGAAGGGCGCCGATCTGGATTTCGATCTGCGTTTTAATAAGTCTGGCCTGAGTGGCGCCCATATAAGTTATGACCGTGATCAAGAAGAACCGCAAACGGGTATTGTGCGGGTATCAGGGCATTTGCCAACGGCTGACTTCAAGCTGTGGCAGCCATTAATCGGTCTTTTTCAGCGATCTGGGTCTGCGGAAAAAGTCAGCTGGGAACCTATTTTTGATTTACGTTTAGATCAGATGGATCTTACTAGTTTGCAGTTAAAGGATATTCAAGGTGTCGCTTCCCTCCGCGATGGCATCTTGGACATGAATTTCGTCACTGACTTGGCCGATGGCCAGTTGCTGATGTCGACGGCGGATGCAAACCAAGTTCCCGTATTGAATTTAACGCGGCTGACGGTTCCCGGCGTATTGTTGGAAAAAGGCGTAAACGAGACTGCTATTGATCCAAGGCAGTTTATCGCTCTTGATTTATCTGTGGATCGATTGCAGATTGCGGATGAAGAATGGGGCTCGATTGGGTTTAAGTTGCGTCCGGAAGTTTCGGGAGCAGCCTTTACTCAAATTAGAGGCAACCTATTGGGTCTGCAGCCGGGACTTTTTGATAGTCAGCCGGCAACTGAATTTTTCTGGGGTTTCGACGGAAGTGACTATACCAGTCGTTTGGTGGGCCCTGTAGGTATTGGCAATATTGAAGAATTTCTCGGTTTGGGTCTGAATGTCCCCAAGGTTGTTGACAGCGAATCTGGACGTTTCGTATTTGATCTTGCTTGGCAAGATCAGCCATGGAATGTGTCCCGTGATAATCTCACTGGCGAGTTTCTGGTCGAGTTAAAAGAGGGCAGCTTTTATCGCTCTGCTGGCGGCGCGGGCGCGGCGTTAAAAATGGTTAGTCTGGTAAATTTCGCCAACTGGCTGCGGCGTTTGAAATTGGATTTCTCTGATGTCACTGGGCAGAATCTCAGTTATAACGAACTCAGCGGTACCTTGGAATTTGATCAGGGGTTAGCGCGCTTTAAGCAGCCTCTTAGAATGGATATGCCGTCTGGACGAATGAGTATGGACGGCGAGTTTGATCTGCTCAATGAAGCGGTAGAGGCCCGTTTAGTTGCAACATTGCCTGTGGCAACTAATCTTCCCTGGGTAGTGGCGCTATTAGGCGGGCTTCCGGCAGCCGCTGGAGTCTATGTGACCAGCAAGCTAGTGGAAAAGCAGGTTGATCGTCTATCGAGCATTAGCTACACACTATCTGGCCCCTGGGATGATGTAGAGGTCGCAGTGGATCGTATTTTTGCCGCCGATTTAGGGAGTAAGGATGCCGGGCGATCTAAAGCGGACGCGGAAGTAAAGCGAGTTCTTGAGAATGAGCAATAATAGGTCCTTTATCGCCGCAGCTGTTCAGTTGCGGCCGCAACAGTCCTTGCAGCAGAATCTAGCGGCGGCAGGCGCACTGATTGAGCAGGCGGCAGAAGCTGGCAGTAGACTGGTGGTATTACCGGAAAACTTTGCCTATCTTGGGCGCAAAGATCTTACTGAGGTGGGTTTGGCAGAGCAGTCTATGGGGCCGGCCTATGAATTCCTCGCCAAACAGGCTCAGCGCCACAGTGTTTGGTTGGTCGGTGGCACCGTGCCTGTGAGTGATGCTAATTTATCAAAGCCTTTCGCCCGTTCATGGTTATTTGATCCCCAGGGCCATTTAGTCCAGCACTACGACAAAATTCATCTGTTTGATGTTGATGTGCCGACATCCAAAGAGGGCATTTTACAGCAGGCGACATACCGTGAGTCAGACGATTATCGCAGTGCTGCGACTGTAGTAGTTGCAGAGACTGACCCCTGTCGGCTGGGTATGAGCGTCTGCTATGACCTACGTTTTGCGGAGCTGTTTCGTCAGTTGGGTGACGCCGATGCTCAGGTTGTCGCAGTGCCGGCCGCCTTTACGGCAGCCACAGGTCGCGACCACTGGGAGCTTTTATTGCGGGCGCGGGCGGTGGAAAATCAACTATTTGTGATTGGTGCCAATATGGTTGATCGCGACCATCCACGCCGCGGTCTCTGGGGCGGTAGTGCGATTGTTGATCCCTGGGGAAACGTATTGGCCCGAGTTGATGATGAGGCTGGGGTAGCGATTGCCGAGATTAATTTAGATCGACTGGATGAGATACGTGCCAAAATGCCGGTTGCCCAGCATCGCAAGCTGGATCTGTAACGTCTCGTCTATTCGCTGAGTTGGCGCAGATAAGCGAAGATTTTCTTACTCGCTGTGGGCGCCTTTTTCAATTCGACCTCTCTTGCGGCTTGGCGCTGAAGATTACGCAGCTGTTGTCGATCGGCGGTGGGATATTTCTCCATCAGCTCTTCGATTACCGGATTCCCCTGGCTGATTAACCGGTCGCGCAATGTTTCAAGCTGCATAAAATGCTGTCTGTAGGTCTGCGACTGGTGGTCCATTCGATCCAGTGTCTCATGGATAAAGCTGATATCTGCGGTGCGCATAAGTTTGCCAATGTACTGCATTTGGCGGCGCTTGCCCTCGCGATTCTTTAAGCGCCGTGCCTCGGTTATCGCATCCTTTAAATTGTCTGGAAGATTGAACTTGGCCAGTTGTCCTTGAGGCATTTCAACAAGCTTGCTGCCCATATCTTGCAGAGCATGGCTGTCGCGTTTAAGTTGCGATTTGCTAACCAGATCTTCTTCGCTGTTGTCATTATCACTATTTTTTTGAATATCAGAATCGGTCATTAGCTGTAAAACACCGTAGCAAGCCCAAGAAAGGAGACAAAACCGACTATATCGGTAACTGTCGTCAAAATCACCGAGCCAGCAAGGGCCGGATCAATTTTTAAAGAGCGCAACATGATTGGTAGCAGAGTACCTGCGACTGCTGCTGCGACTAAGTTAATGGCCATAGCAGCAGCAATCACCAGTGCTATAGTCCAGTCGTCAAACCACACTGACACTATGGCGCCCATGACTATCGCCCAAAGCATGCCGTTGAGTGCGCCAACGGCGAATTCTTTACTTAGTAACCATTTGAAGTTGTCTCGCTCGATTTGTCCCAATGCCATACCGCGAATAACCACGGTTAACGTTTGACTGCCGGCAACGCCGCCCATGCTGGCAACGATCGGCATCAAAATAGCCAGGGCAACGACCTTTTCCAAGGTGGCCTCAAACAGGCTGATCGCCGAGGAGGCAAGAATCGCGGTAAGTAAATTGAGTCCCAGCCACAGGGCGCGACGTGGTGCGGTTCGGCTGATGGAGGAAAACGTATCCTCGGTGTCGCTGAGACCCGCCATGGCCAAGAGGCTGTGATCGGCGTCTTCAACAATCACATCAACCACATCATCAATGGTGATTCGTCCAACCAGGTGGTGTTGATCGTCAACCACTGGCGCTGAGACCAGATCTTGGCGCTGGAACAGCTGCGCTACATCGGAGTCAGTAAGGTTCACATGAATCGCCTCAACTTCGGTGTTCATGACTTCGCGAACTGAGGTGTTAGGGCTTGAGGTAAGCATTTTACTCAGGGGCAATGTACCTAGAAAGGTGTCATTGCGACTAACCACAAACAGGTTGTCAGTGATATCTGGGAGCTCTTCGAAGCGGCGTAGGTAACGCAGTACTACATCCACGGTAATATCCGGGCGCACCGTGATCACTTCGGTGTCCATCAATCCACCAGCTGTGTCTTCACTATAAGTGAGTACTGACTCTACTCTCAGTCTGTCCTGCACAGACATGGCTTTGAGGACTTCTGGAATAACCCGGTCTGGCAGCTGCTGCAGAATATCAACTATATCATCGACATCGAGACCTTCGGTGATCGAGGCAACCTCTGCGCCATCCATCTGGTTGAGGAACTCGAGCTGAATATCGTCGGAGAGTTCTTGAAGCACTTCACCCGATATCTCGGGATCAACGATCTCCCAGAGGATATTGCGCAGGTGCGGCGGTGCAGTTTCTAGTTGGTGTGCGATATCTGGCGGCGAGAGATTATTGAGGATATGTCGCACCGGATTCAAGGTGCCGGAGTCAATGGCGCTGCCAAGCTTGGCCAAAAGGCTGTTATCGTTATTGTTCATACGTCGCTCCCTTGGCTGGGCTGAGACACTTCAGCGCGGCTATTCTAACCAGCTAACCGAGATATCGGTAGTTTTAACTGATAAGTCAGTGCAAACAGTCATTAAGAGCGGAACAGATTACTCACCTTCACCAAAGTAGTTAGCCAGTAGTTCGCTAATAGCAGCCTGTGCCTCATGCTCATCTTCACCATCGAATTCAAAGATCAGGCTGGTACCTTTGCTGGCAGCCATTAGCATTAGCGACATAACGCTTTTTGCATCGACTAATGGTTCTTGTTTGCCGGTGCGGATAGCACAGCCAAAGCGCCCGGCGGTACTTGCCAGCTTGGTTGCTGCTCTGGCGTGAAGGCCGAGTTTGTTGATGATGTCGAGCTGGCACTGAATCAAGATGAAAGCTCTTTGTGGGTTACCTGAACAAATGGATGCACTGAAGAGAAGTGCTCGTGCAATCTATTCGCCAGATAGACAGATCTATGTTGTCCGCCAGTACAGCCGATTGAAATAGTTAAATAGCTACGATTATTGCCCTGAAATTGGGGAATCCAGCGAGTTAGAAAACCAATAATATCAGCCAGCATAGAGGCTACTTCAACCTGGCTCTCGAGAAACTCGATGACCCCCGCATCTTCGCCAGTTTGACTTTTTAGTTGGGCCTTCCAGTATGGGTTGGGTAGACAGCGCACGTCGAAAACAAAATCCGAGTCTGAGGGGACACGATTTTTAAAGCCGAATGACTCAAACAGAATCGACATATGTTCGGGCTGCTTTGGCACGATGGTGTTTTTAATCAGGTCGCGCAATTGATGCAGTGTCAGGCTTGAGGTATCCACAGAACGGTCGGCAATATCGCTGATTGGACTGAGAATTGCCTTTTCCAGTTCAATGGCTTCTTTGAGGCCGATAGTGTCGGTGCTCAGTGGATGACGCCGCCGGGTTTCACTGTAACGGCGCAGTAAGTCCGAGCGGTGTGCGTAGAGGAACATCACATCCACATCTACACCATCTCGTTCAATCGACTTTAGGATAGCAGGGATTTTATTTAGATCGCCTACGAGATTGCGCGCATCTATACCCACGGCGACATTCAAGGTCTGATGGTTGCTGTTCTCATTGAGCTGACTAATCAAATGCTCAAGCAATGTGGCAGGTAGGTTATCAATACAGGTAAAACCCACGTCCTCAAGAATATTGAGAGCTGAGGTTTTGCCGGACCCAGAGTGACCGCTGATAATAACTAGGCGCATGCTCAGGCTGCGCGCTCGAGTTGCAATGCGGTGGTGTAGAGTTCTTCACTGCTGCTGCACTGGCGTAGAGACATTCGCGAATTGTCATCCTGCATAATCGCGGCAACTCTAGCCAAGGTAGCAAGGTGCTCTTCGTTTTGCTCTTCGGGAACAATAAGAGCAAAGATCAAATCTACCGGTTGATCGTCCAGAGAGCCGAAGTCGATAGCTTGTTCTAGTTTGATCAGGCAGCCGTGTATACGATTAAACCCGGCCACACGGCAATGGGGAATGGCGACACCTTCACCAATGCCAGTGCTGCCAAGGCGCTCACGGGCGACCAAGTTGTGAAACAAGTTTTCAGCCTGATCGCCATCGCCACCAAGCTGCTCGGTGACAAAGGTCGAAAGATTCTCCAGTACGCGTTTTTTACTGCCGCCAGGAATGCCGCACTGGGTCAATTGTTGAGTGAGTATGTTCTTGATCTTCATGGACGGGTTTAACGGCCTCGGTGCTTCTCTTTGTATTTAATCAGTTGACGATCAAGCTTGTCAGTCAGTGAGTCAATCGCTGCGTAAAGGTCTTCGTGTTGAGAATTGGCGAATAATTCTGCTCCGCTGACATGGACTGTCGCTTCTGCGTTTTGAGATAGTTTTTCAACGGTCAGGATAACCGAGGTGCTAGTGATTTGTTCGTAGTGTCGTTCGAGTTTGGCAAACTTGTTGTTGACGTATTCTCTTATTGCCTCGGTGATTTCCAGATGATGTCCGCTAATGGTTAGTTGCATTCAGTACTCCTTCGTTTCACATGATTAAAATCTTTTACGCTGACTAGAGGAGGGGATACCCAGACTCTCTCGATATTTGGCCACTGTTCTACGTGCGACTTGGATGCCTTGCTGTTCAAGCATAGAAGTCAGTTTGCTATCGCTGAGTGGCTTTTCCGGTTGTTCTGCCCCGATCAGCTCTTTAAGAATAGCGCAAACTGCTGTCGATGAACACTCCCCACCGCCAGCAGTACTCACATGACTAGAAAAGAAATATTTAAGCTCGAATATACCCTGAGGTGTGGCTAAATATTTGCTTGTGGTGACCCGAGAAATCGTCGACTCGTGGAGTTCTAGCTTGCTGGCAATATCGGATAAAACCATGGGCTTCATGGCGACCGGGCCATGGTCAAGAAAACCTCGCTGCAGTTCGACGATGGTCATTGCTACGCGCATCAATGTTTCATTGCGACTCTCAATACTGCGCAGAAACCATCTTGCTTCGGCAAGATTATCTTTTAAAAATTGATTTTGGTCACTGCTGTCTGAACGCTTGATCAAAGATGAGTAGGAGTCATTGATGCGCAGGCGAGGCATATTGCTGTCATTGAGTTTCACTCTCCAGCGACCTTTTATTTTTTCTACGTAGGCGTCTGGGACTATATATTCAACGTCATTGCTACTGAGTGACTCGCCGGGGCGGGGATTTAAACTGCGCACAAGTTGCAGGGCACCCTGGAGTTCGTTTATCTCCAGTCCGGTTTTTTTCGCCAGACGGGCGCTGTCCACGGAGGCGATATCTTGTAAAAAACCATCCACCAGATGCTTGGCCGATTGTAAGTATTGGGTCTCTGGAGATAACTGATTAAGCTGAATTGTTAGGCACTCACTGATGCTTCGAGCAAATACACCTGGAGGATCAAATTGCTGCAGTCGATGTAATACGGCCACCAGCTCATCTTCATGGAGTTGGTCTTCAATATCGTCGTAGTGAATATGTGCAGTAATTTCGTTGAGTTCGGCCGCGATAAAACCGGAGCTGTCGATGGAGTCGATAAACGCTGAGGCGATCTCTCTGTCGCGATCGGAAAAGGGCGTTAGATTAAGTTGCCACTCGAGATGTCCCTGAAAGGATTCTGTAACCTGAAAGACCTGCTCTAGATTGACTTCGCCACCACTACTAGCAGCCGTTGTCGGCGGGCTATATACATCGTCCCAGTTAGCGTCTACCGGCACATCCTTGGGTATTTCATCGTTCCATTCGTATTCGGGGTTTTGCTCGCTATTGCGCTCAGCTTCTGCGACCTGATTACTCTCGCTGGTGGTCGGATTGGCATCCTGTCCCGGTGACTCAGGAATATCCTCGTCCATTTCCAGTAGTGGGTTGCTGTAGAGTTGCTCGATCATCTCCTGGCGTAAGTCCAGCGTCGACAGCTGTAAAAGACGAATAGCCTGTTGCAACTGAGGGGTCATTGTCAGTTGTTGGCTGATCTTAAGCTGAAGGCCTTGGCGCATACGGAAAAATTTGTTTTTGTATAGAGATCTGCAAGTTTAGTGCCAATTCTATGCTGCTTGCAATGGACTATTTACCCGAGAGGTTGATTTTGGTGTTCTTTTCAGCATTTGAGAGGGTCAGTCAGTCACTTCTTTCGAGGTTTTATTAAACTGTTGAAAGAAAAGTTATGAGAAAGACGCCAGTGATTATAAAGGGCTAATACTAAAGCGTGAAGTTTTCACCAAGGTAGGTTTTGCGCACTTGGCTATTGTTGAGTATATCGCTAGTTGTTCCTTCGGCGATCACATGGCCCTCGCCAATAATGTAGGCATGCTCGCAGATATCCAAAGTTTCACGGACATTATGATCGGTAATCAGAACCCCAATACCGCTGTCGCGAAGGTGGCGAATAATCTGTTTGATATCGGTAACCGAGATCGGATCGACTCCAGCAAAGGGCTCGTCGAGCAGAATAAACTGTGGATCCGCCGCCAATGCGCGGGCAATTTCAACTCGTCGTCGCTCACCGCCGGACAGGCTCATGCCTTGGCTTTTCGCCAAATGAGAAACGTGAAACTCGCGCATCAATTCCTCGGCTCGCTGAACACGTTGCTTGCGGTTGAGCTCTTTACGGGTTTCTAAAATCGCTAAAATATTGTCTTCAACGCTGAGTTTACGAAATACCGAGGGTTCTTGGGGCAGATAGCCCAGTCCGCGACGCGCCCGGCCGTGCATGGGCAGGGAGGTTATATCGTCGCCATCTATTGTGATCGCACCCTTATCCTGTGCCACAAGACCAATAATCATATAAAAACAGGTGGTCTTACCGGCTCCATTGGGCCCCAATAGGCCGACAATTTCACCCTGCTTGACGCTAATGGAGACATCTTTGACCACCGGACGTTTGCCGTAGGCCTTGGCCAAATTGCTCGCTTGTAAAGTCGCCATCAGGGCTTGGTCTCCGGGGCAGTGGAATCACTCTGCAGGGCAGAGGCTGGGATCACTAATTGAATGCGCTTCTGTTGGCCCTGATTATTGCCTTTGGCTTTCCAGGTCTCTTTGTTGATATCGTAGTCAATTGAGTCGCCCTTGATAATAGTGCCATTCCGGGACAGCATCGCATTCTGTTTTAGAACAAGCTTGTTGGTGGCGGGCATGTAGTCAATATGGTCAGCGCGGGCAATCATAGTTGCACCTTCAATTGTAGGTTTTTGCGTATAACTGGCGGGCTTGCCAGTGCACTCAATACGACTGATTTTATTGTCCTCAAGATGCAAGACGATCTGATCGGCTTCGATCAGCACGCTGCCCTGGCTGATCACAACATTGCCTCGATAGATTGTGCGGCCGGTTTTTTCATTGCGCTCGGCGTAGTCCGATTCAATAGAGATAGGTTGCTGACGATCATCGGGAAGAGCTAGGCATTGAGTGGCCAGCACGCTACTCAGGACAACTATCAGAATGGTTCTGCACCAGAGATAAGGCTGGGATAGATAATGCTGAGGTAAATAAGAAGGCTTAGCGAGGATCATGAGTTACTCTGACTTTGGATTGGATGACGACAGTGTCGTTGATCAGGTCAATTTTGAGCCCGGTACCGGACGCTTGACCCTGTGCGGAAAGTAGCTTGAATGGCTGGTCAGTGGTCGCAACACTGCTGTCGACTAAATAGGTCAAGCTGTCTGTAGTTAATTCCGCCAAACCCTCGGCAGTGGTAATCTGCCCCTGCACAGCATCCTGCAGGTCGAGCCTGCCGCTAGCACTGTCTAGAATCCCGCTATTGGCGGTCAGAGCCAAAGGGTGAGGTGTATTGCCCCGAGCTAAAAATCGCGGTTGCTGCACTTTTACTGTTGACTCCCCTTGGAAGAATTCGATACGCGGTGAGTCGAGGCTAAACTGCTCGCTGCCCAGCTGCGAAAAGCGACGGCTGGTGACGGCGGTCATATAGCTATCTGCCTGAGGTTTTTTGTTCATCTGGCTGCTAGTTTGACGTAGAAATGCTTCTGGAGGTGAGTCCCAAATAAGCACAAACCCGCCGATCATAAAGGCTAAAAATACAGCCAGCAGTGCCTGGTGAATCATTGATAAGCCGCCAGTATATCGTCCAACTTGCCCTGGGCCGCGAGAATCATTTCCGCGGCTTCGCGAACAGCGCCATTGCCACCACTGCGGCTGGTCTGCCATTTCGCCTTGGCTGCCACGGCGGCATTGCCATTGGCAACAGTGATGCCGAGGCCAACGCGATTGATCACAGCGAGGTCCGGCAGATCGTCGCCAATAAAGGCAATTTCATGGAGCTCGACCGACATATTTTGTAGCAGCTCATTGAGTGCGGTGAGTTTGTCTTCGCGCCCCTGCACTACCGGTTCCATGCCCAGCTCATCGGCGCGACGCTGCAAGAGTACGGAAACTCGCCCTGTGATAATGCCCACCTGAACGCCGCCACGCTGGAGTAACTTGATCCCCAGGCCATCTTGAATATCAAAAGCTTTGAGTTCTTCACCATTGTTGCCGTAGTAGAGGCGCCCATCGGTGAGCACGCCATCGACATCCACGAGCAGCAGTTTGATCTGCTTGGCGGCTTCGATTACTGCCTGATCTGTAGCGCTAATTATGGCTGCCTCAATATTGCTATGCATTACATGACCCCCGCACGCAAAATATCGTGCATATGCAGTACGCCAATGGGCGACTGGTGTTCATCCTCCACAATCAGCGCTGTAATAGAGCCGTCTTCCATTATTTTAAGTGCTTGGGCGGCGAGAATTTCGCCATTGATTGTCTTCGGGTTGGGAGACATAACATCGGCCATGGTGACATTGTTTATATCCACTTTGGCGTCGACTATGCGACGTAAATCACCGTCGGTAAATACGCCGAGTAATTTATTCTCATCGCTGACTACGGTGGTCATGCCAAAACCTTTCTCAGTCATCACTAGCAGTGCTTGATGCAGCGGCTCCGATGTCAGAACCCGTGGCACTTCAACATCCTTGTGCATAATGTCCGCTACTCGCAAAAGCAGCTTGCGGCCAAGGGCACCGCCGGGATGGGAAAACGCGAAGTCTTCGGCGGTAAAGCCGCGGGACTCGAGAAGGGCAATAGCCAGTGCATCACCCATGGCCAAAGTTACCGTGGTGCTTGTAGTTGGGGCCAGATTCAGTGGGCAGGCTTCGCTGGTTACGCTGACATCAAGATTGGCTCGCGCAGCTTGGGATAATACAGATTCGGGATCGCCGGTCATGCTAATCATGGGAATACCCAGACGCTTAATCAACGGCAGGATGGTAATCACTTCCGCGGTGCTGCCGGAATTTGAGATCACAATAACCACATCGTTTTTAGTGATCATACCGAGATCGCCGTGACTGGCTTCCCCTGGATGGACAAAAAACGAGGGCGTACCCGTACTGGCCAGAGTCGCAGCAATTTTGTTACCAATATGGCCGGACTTGCCCATACCGGTAACTATTACACGGCCCTCGCAGGCGAGCATGGTTTCACAGGCGGTGACAAAGCTGTCGTCGAGTCGATGCTGAAGCTCGGCAACCGCATCGGCTTCCATTTTGATGGTGCGCTGTGCCGAAGTAATAAAGTTTGTCGCGGTCATAGGTCGGTCACTTGGCTCGGGTGAATTGAGATGGAATTTCGGCATTATAATGGCAAATGCTTGGGTGGAGAACTGCAGCCTATCTAGTTGCCGACAATTGCCGGCCAGAGTACAACGTAATAGCCTATGTAACCTGCTACTAGAATCGCGCCGAGATACCGTGAAAGCACTGCGGGCAAGCCATTTCGCCTAGCTTTATTAAGCGCCAAGGCGACCATTGCAATAAGTAATAGAGTCATAATTGCAAGGCTGGCAAAGTCGCGGTTAAACACCATTGGCGAAATCATCATCGGCGAGATAATACCGGCGGCAGGCATCACTAACATCAGATTAAACAGGTTTGAACCGAAGACGTTGCCTATGGCGATATCGTGATGGCCGCGCATAGCGCTGACCACCGATGCTGCCAGTTCTGGCAAGCTGGTGCCTATGGCGACTACGGTGAGGCCAATAATTAGTTCACTGACGCCCAGGGACTGGGCGATGGTTTTGGCGCTCCACACAGTCACTTCGGCGCTGGCCAGCAGTACCGCCAATCCGACTATAAACCAGAGCGCAGCTGCGCCCATGGTGATATCAGGAATGTCTTCGCCGATTGCCACCTCTTCGGGGCTGACGTGGGTCTTTTTGTATCTAATGGCTATATACACCAGAGGAAAGATCAGGCCCGCTAGAATTGCACTCTCAATTCGGCCCAAATAACCGTCATAGAGGCAGAATCCCGCGATCGCTGTGATCACTAAAAGCACTGCGCCCTCTTGGGTGAGTAGATGTTTTTGTACCGGCGTAGGTGCAATCAACAGGGTTGCGCCGAGCACCAGGCCAATATTGGCCATGTTGGAGCCCAGGGCATTGCCTACGGCCAATTCTGCGGCATTGCTCAGAGCGGCATTTATCGACACCAGAACTTCTGGTGCTGAGGTGCCAATCGACACCACAGTAAGGCCAATAATTAGTGGTGAGATACCAAAGTTTCGGGCTGCGCCAGCACTGCCTTCAACAAACCGATCCGCTCCCCAGAGGAGTCCAAGAACACCAATCAGCAGCCCTAAAATCGGTATTAACATTGCGCCCATAAATTCTCCAAATTACCGCCTTGTCTGCGGCGGGTTCTATTTCTTCATAAGATCGGGGATGTTATAGTGCTGGACCTTTATTGTCAGCAAACTTACCGCAGAATATTGCATCGTACAAAACCATGCGTGCGTATCAGAATTCTTACTGCTGGACGATCCGGATGATTAATTTATGAGTGGCGTTTTTATGACCTTTAAAAAGTGGTTTTGCTTAGGATCACTGGCCTTGGCTGGTGTGATGGGATTTGTTTCGTTGAGTGCTGCGCAGGAAGATATGAGTGATCCGTACCAGCAGATTGAGCAGGTTACGGTTGAGCTTCTGAATACTATCGCAACACATCAGGATGGTTTCCCTGAGAACGAGAGAGCCTATTTCGATGGTTTAGATGCCTTGCTTCAAGACAGTATTGATTTTGCCTTTATTGCTCGCAATGTAATGGGCAGTTATCACAAGCAAGCCACTGAGGAACAACGCGCGAGCTTTGCTGCGACATTTCGTACCGGACTAATTGAAACCTATGGTCGTGGCCTGATCGGTTATGAGAATCAAGAAATTGTATTGGTCAAGGTTCAAGCGGTTCCTGAGGGGCAGCGTCGCTTGACGGTGAAGCAGGAAATCCGCAGCACTGACACGGTCTATCCATTGGAATACAGCATGGCGCGTAAAAAGACCGGTCAGTGGATGGTGGTCAATGTGGTGATTAACGGTATCAATCTGGGTAAAACCTTTCGCAATCAATTTGTTCAATCTGCCCAGCGCGCTGGTGGCGACATAGATCAAGTTATCAATGGCTGGTCATCTGAGAGCCTGTAAAAGATAGCCCTTAAAAGAAACCCCTGAGAAATTAATTCGCGAACTACCAATTAGCTTTGCGACGACAAAAGAGTGAGTTATGAATCCTGAAGATGTAAAAGCACTACTTGAAAACGCAATACCTAACTGTCAGTTTGAGGTTGTCAGCGAGGGTAGTCATTTCAATATCACTGCTATTGGTGAGGTCTTTGATGGAAAGCGTCCGGTGCAGCGTCAGCAGCTTATTTATGCCGCGCTAAACAGTGAAATTTCCTCTGGCGCCATGCATGCGGTCAATATGAAAATTTTCACCCCAAGCGAGTGGCAGGCCAAGGCCTAAAACGCTTCGTTTCTTTTCCCAGCTGGCGTTTCTCTACTCAAGGTTGTTTGATGGAAAAATTAAAGATTCAAGGCGGCGGACCGCTCAAAGGTGAAGTGTGGATTTCCGGCTCGAAGAATGCCGCTCTGCCGATTCTGTCGGCAACGCTGCTCTCTGAGGGTTTGGCCACTGTCTCCAACTTGCCGCATCTTCAAGATGTTACCACTACTATCGAGTTGCTCGGTAGCTTGGGGGTTACGGTGAGCATTGACGAGAAACTGCAACTAGAGGTGGACAACTCCACTTTGCACAGCGTCACTGCACCCTATGAGTTAGTCAAAACCATGCGCGCCTCAATATTGGTGCTAGGACCTTTGCTGAGCCGCTATGGCGAAGCCAATGTGTCATTTCCAGGTGGTTGTGCGATTGGCAGCCGCCCCGTGGATCTGCACCTGCGAGGGCTCGAAGCTATGGGTGCGACTATCGAAATCGATGAAGGCTATATCAAAGCACGCAGCAGTGGCCGCTTAGTAGGCTGCCATATTTTGATGGATGTTGTTTCGGTTGGCGCCACAGAAAACTTGATGATGGCGGCGGTTTTGGCTGAGGGTCAAACGGTGATTGAGAATGCCGCGCGGGAACCTGAGATTGTCGATCTGGCGAATTGTCTGAATGCTTGGGGCGCCGATATTCAAGGTATAGGTTCCGCTCGACTAGTCATTAACGGTGTCGAGAAAATTACGGGTGGCCACTTTAAAGTGATGCCAGACCGCATCGAGACTGGCACTTACTTGGCTGCCGCAGTTGCCACCCGCGGCAAGGTTAAAGTCACCCAGACTGATCCCTCTTCACTTGAAGCTGTGTTGTTAAAGCTCCAAGAAGCCGGTGCTCAGATAACTCAGGGCGAAGACTGGATTGAATTGGATATGCAGGGCAAGCGACCCAAAGCAGTGAATATTAAGACTGCCCCTTACCCTGCTTTTCCAACTGATATGCAGGCTCAGGTCACTGCGATCAATGCGGTGGCTGAGGGCACAGGCGTGGTGATTGAAACCATCTTTGAAAACCGCCTAATGCAGGTTCAGGAATTGAACCGTATGGGTGCAACAATCACCGTCGAGGGCAACACTGCGCTTGTGACCGGTGTTGAGCGGCTGAGTGCCGCTCCAGTGATGGCGTCTGATTTGCGCGCTTCCGCGGCGCTAGTAATAGCGGCACTGGTCGCTGACGGCGAGACCACAGTTGAGCGCATCTACCATATAGATCGCGGCTATGAATGTATTGAAGAAAAAATGCAGTTGCTCGGCGCCAAGATTAAACGAGTGACCAACTAATAGAGCTCTTTTAGCTCAGTAGACGTAAGCACTGAGCATAACGAATTGTAAAAAGCAGACAGGCTAATGACCCAGATAACCATCGCCCTAACCAAAGGGCGCATTTTAAAAGAGACCCTTCCACTTTTGGCTCGCGCCGGAATCGTGCCAGCAGAAGATGTCTTCACCAGTCGCAAACTGGTCTTTCCCACCAATCGTGACAATGTCAGGTTGATTATTTTACGAGGCTCAGATGTCACCACCTATGTCCAGTTTGGTGCTGCAGATTTGGGGGTGGCAGGCAAGGATATGCTCCTTGAGCATCAGGGAGACGGTTACTACGAGCCGCTGGATCTAGGGATAGCGCGCTGTAAATTGATGACCGCTGTGCCGGTGGGCACAACTCAGCAGCACAGCAGGCTGCGCGTTGCGACAAAATATACCAATGTAGCTCGGGAATATTACGCTCAGCAGGGCCGTCAGGCCGATCTGATCAAACTCTATGGGGCTATGGAATTGGCGCCGATACTGGATTTGGCTCAGGAGATTGTCGATATAGTAGACACAGGTAATACCTTGCGTGCCAATGGACTTGAGGCCAGAGATGAGATCGCCGAAATCAGCTCGCGTTTAATCGTCAATAAAGCGTCGATGAAAACCAAGTTCGCTGAGGTGCAGGGGATTGTCGATGCACTTAGAGAGGCGGTGGAGAACAACGCATGACAGTTTCTGCTGACAATTGCGCCATCAGTAAGCTATCTACCCGGGATGAGGGTTTTACTCAGACCCTGAGTGCTTTGATTGCTTGGGATATGGTGTCAGATACGGATGTAGAAGACGCGGTAATCGCGATTCTGCGCCAAGTCAAAGCTCAGGGTGATCAGGCGTTAATTGAACTGACTAATCGCTTTGATCGCCGTCAGGTCGAGGAGATCAGCCAATTAGAGATAGGTCAGGATCAGCTTCAGCAGGCCCTAGAGTCCATAGACTCGGAGACACGCAATGCCTTAGAGATAGCCGCAGAGCGTATCCGCGATTATCACAATCACCAAGAGCAGCCTTCTTGGCAGTACCAGGAAGCCGATGGTACGGTTCTCGGACAGCAGATTACGCCTTTGGATCGCGTCGGCATCTATGTGCCAGGTGGCAAAGCAAGCTATCCCTCATCCGTGTTAATGAATTGCATTCCAGCGCGGGTTGCTGGAGTGGACGAAGTCATTATGATGGTGCCCGCACCGGAGGGTGAACTTAGCCCCATGGTCTTGGCCGCAGCAGCCATAGCTGGTGTCGGTAAAGTGTTTACTATTGGTGGCGCCCAGGCAATTGCTGCTCTGGCCTATGGCACTGAGACTGTGCCCAAAGTAGACAAAATTGTGGGTCCGGGCAATATCTATGTGGCTACGGCTAAGCGCATGGTGTTTGGTTTGGTCGGTTTGGATATGGTTGCTGGGCCCAGTGAAATTATGGTGGTCTGCGATGGCGATACAGATCCGGATTGGATCGCCATGGATCTTTTCTCTCAGGCGGAGCACGATGAAGATGCTCAGGCGATCTTTGTCTCCTGGGATGCCGATTATATAGCTGCAGTTCACAGCAGCATGACGAATTTATTACCAGAGATGGAGCGCAGTGAGATTATTCGCCAGTCTTTGGCGCGCCGCGGTGCGCTGATTGAAGTGCGGGATGCTGATGAAGCGATCGAGTTAATTAACCGTATTGCTCCGGAGCACCTAGAACTATCTATTTCTGATCCTGAGGCTTGGCTGCCAAAAATTCGTCACGCTGGCGCTATTTTTATGGGGCGTCACACTGCCGAAGCATTAGGTGATTACTGTGCCGGCCCCAATCATGTGTTGCCAACCTCATCCACTGCGCGTTTTTCTTCGCCATTGGGTGTCTATGATTTTCAGAAGCGCAGCTCGCTGATTTTCTGTTCTGAGCAGGGTGCTTCTGATCTGGGTAGAGTGGCCTCGGTGTTGGGTCGCGGTGAGTCGCTGACAGCCCACGCGCGCTCTGCAGAATATCGTATTCGCGACTGATCCATAAATAGTCAGGATTAAAATCTAAGGCTAGAAAGTTAAGGCTAAAAAGTTAAGGCGAGAGACAAATATGAGTAAGTACTGGAGTGATTTTGTCGGCGGGTTAGAGCCCTATATTCCGGGTGAGCAGCCTGCTAATACCCATCTCACCAAGCTAAATACCAATGAAAATCCCTATCCGCCCTCGCCAGCTGTGATGCAGGCTATGAACGCAGCGGTGAATGAGGATTTGCGTCTTTATCCGCCGTCCAATGCCGACCAGCTAAAGCAGACTATTGCAGATTACTTTCAGCTGACGCCCGCGCAGGTGTTTGTTGGCAATGGATCTGACGAAGTTCTGGCCCATGTGTTCAATGGTCTGTTTCGTCAGGCACAGCCAATCTTATATCCGGATATTAGCTATAGTTTTTACCCAGTCTACTGCGGCCTCTACGATATTGAATTTAGCAAGGTGCCACTAGCAGATGATTACAGTCTCAATTTGGGCGACTACCGCCGTGCCAATGGCGGCATTATTTTCCCCAATCCCAACGCACCTACTGGCAGATTGCTAGGCCTTGAAGCGATCGAAGCCCTGCTCCAAAACAACAAAGATTCTGTGGTAGTAGTGGATGAAGCCTATATAGATTTTGCTGAGGCCGGCTCTAGCGCAGTCAGCTTAATCGACCAATACGACAATCTGTTGGTTGTGCAAACCATGTCCAAATCTCGTTCATTGGCAGGTATGCGAATCGGTTATGCCATGGGTTCTACGCTGTTAATTGAAGGGCTTGAGCGGATCAAAAATAGCTTCAACTCCTATCCTCTTGGCCATGTTCAATTGGCTGCAGCAGTGGCTTCTTTTAATGACCCTGATTATTTTGAGAGCATGCGTGAGCAAGTGATTGCCAGTCGTGAATGGTTAGTTGAGCAGCTTGAGAGGCTCGGTTTCGAGGTGTTGCCCTCCGCGGCAAATTTTGTTCTCGCCCAACACTCGGAGTTTGGTGGTTTAAATCTGACCCAATCTCTGCGCGACAAAAACATTATTATTCGCCACTTTAATAAGGCGCGTCTCAGTGAGTTTTTGCGCATCACCGTAGGTACGCCACTGCAAAACAAGCAGTTAATTGATGCCTTGGACGAGATTATTAAGTAAAGCGCTACTTGACTGGCAGTGCCTTTGATACGTTAGTGTCTTATTTAACCAGGGCTAGTGGGGCGAATGCCCGCAACGGCAGTTACGGCAAAGGTCGCACCCTGACGCCAAATTTCTAATTCAATCGGCGCACCAGGCGCCACATCGGCAATCTGGCTAATACTGGTTTGGCGGTCGGTGACCGGTTCGCCATTAATCTTAATGACTATATCGCCGGGCTGAATGCCCACCAAAAAGGCTGGACTGCCATTGTATATCGCCCGAACTAGCAGTCCTTGATAGATTGGCAAATTTAAGCGCTTGGCAATTGGCTGGCTTAACGGAAAGGCATCCATGCCCAGCCAACCGCGGACTACATAGCCGTAACTAATAATATCATTGAGGACCTTCTCCGCAGTATCTGCTGGAATTGCAAAGCCAATGCCTGCTGAGCCCGCCTGGTTTAGGATTGCCGTATTGATACCAAGCAAATTGCCATAGCTGTCAACCAGTGCGCCACCGGAGTTACCAGGATTGATGTCGGCATCGGTTTGAATAAAGTTTTCAAACGTATTTAGCCCGAGCCCATTGCGGCCCGTAGCGCTAACAATACCCTGGGTCACGGTCTGGCCTACGCCGTAGGGGTTGCCAATCGCCAGCACCACATCGCCAATCTGAGCCTGGGCCGGTTCGCCCACAGAGATCGGTTGCAGATTGTCCGCTTCAATCTTTAGCACCGCCAGATCGGTTTCTGGATCTTTGCCTACGACCATGGCGGGTGCTTCGCGGCCATCATAGAGCAGTACCAATATTTGATCGGCACCGTCTATCACATGGTTATTAGTTAGCATAAAGCCATCCTCCTGCATGATCACGCCGGAGCCAAGTGAGGACTGAATACGCTGCTGCTGATTGTTAAATAGGCGGCGAAAGTAAGGGTCGTCGAGTAGTGGATGGTTAGAGGATTTGGTTATGGTGCGCGTATATATGTTTACCACAGAGGGTGCGGCGCGTCTCACTGCATTGGAGTAAGAAACTGGCCCCGCCCATTCGTTGGCCTGGCTGCGATTGTCGAGATCTATTGAAGATTGTTCGACGCTATTGTCCTGCTGGCGGATTTCAGGGAAGACTAGAAGTAGTAAGGCAGCTGCGCATAGGCCGACCAATACAGGTTTGCCGAGGAAACGAATAATAAGATTCACTGTGCGATTTAAGGTCACGCCTATCTCTCAATTTGTACTGGTGTGAGCGGTGGAGTATGGCACAAAAGCGCGATTATTCAGCGCAATAAGTTAGATAGCCTTGGATCTGGCGTCTTAGCTTTGCGATATATAAGTAGCATGTGACCGATAGACTGCACCAATGTCGCGTTGTGACCAGTGCAAATGGTGTTGGTTAGCGCTTTTTTGGCATCGCGATCTTCAGCGACTAATTTAATCTTAATTAACTCATGATCGGTAAGGGCGCGTTCGATTTCATTAGTAACGTTTTCTGTGAGGCCATTTCCTGCCACTGTTACTACTGGCTTAAGATTATGGCCTAATCGACGTAAATGTTTTTTATCCGCGTTGGAACTTGTCATAATGCACGACTCACTTTAAAGGTCGGCCATTCTAGCTAAAACAACCCCATGGCGAAATCGAAAAATCGTAGTTGGATAAAACAACATGTAAAAGATCCTTATGTGCAAATGTCACAGAAGGATGGCTATCGTTCCCGGGCAAGCTATAAATTACTTGAAATTATTGAGAAAGATCGCTTGATCCGTCCCGGGATGACGGTCGTAGATTTAGGAGCGGCGCCAGGCGGATGGTCGCAGGTGGCCATGGATCTGGTCGGGCACGAGGGTCGCGTCCATGCTCTCGATTTGCTACCCATGGATGGTATAGCTGGTGTTGACTTTATTCTTGGTGATTTTACCGAAGATGAAATATTGCATGAGCTTCTAGCGCTTATTGATAAACGGCCTGTTGACCTTGTAATTTCAGATATGGCCCCCAATTTAACTGGTAGCAAGGCAGTAGATCAGCCCTCGAGCATTTATTTGGTTGAACTAGCCGTAGATCTAGCCTGCAAGGTTATGAAGCCAGAGGGCGTTTTTATTGCCAAACTCTTCCAGGGAGAAGGTTTCGATGAGTTTGTGCGGCATGTTAGAACGTTGTTTAATACAGTCAGTATGCGAAAACCGGATGCCTCGAGATCAAAATCTCGGGAAGTCTATATGGTTGCCAAGGGCTTAAAAGCCTGATTATGAGGATAATAACTTGAACGATTTGGTTAAAAATTTGGTTGTGTGGTTGGTTCTGGCCGCCATTCTGATGTCAGTTTTCAACAGCTTTACGCCAAAGGAAGTGGAAAACGAGATCATTTATTCGGAATTCGTGACCGAAGTGCAAAATGAGCGAGTCTCAAGTGTTGCCATCAACGGCTTGATTATCGAAGGCACCCGTCGCGATGGCTCAAGCTTCAAGACTGTGCGTCCCAATGTTCAGGATCCCGGTTTGATGGATGACCTACTCAATCATAATGTTCAGGTGATAGGTAAAGAGCCAGAGACGCCAAGCTTGCTGTCGCAGCTTTTAGTCGCAGCCTTTCCAATCCTCTTGATTCTGGCTATTTTTGTCTTCTTTATGCGTCAAATGCAGGGCGGTGCCGGCGGCAAGGGCGGCCCCATGAGTTTTGGTAAGAGCAAAGCCAAGCTCCTCAATAGTGATCAAATCAGCACGACATTTGCCGATGTGGCCGGCGTCGACGAAGCCAAAGAAGATGTCAGCGAGCTGGTTGATTTTCTCAGCGATCCCACAAGATTCCAGCGCCTTGGTGGACGTATCCCCAAGGGCGTATTAATGGTCGGCCCTCCAGGCACAGGTAAAACCTTACTGGCCAAAGCAATTGCTGGTGAAGCCAAAGTGCCATTCTTCTCAATCTCCGGCTCTGACTTTGTCGAAATGTTTGTTGGTGTTGGTGCCGCGCGCGTGCGAGATATGTTTGAGCAGGCTAAGAAACAAGCGCCATGCATCATTTTTATTGATGAAATTGATGCTGTAGGTCGTCATCGCGGTGGTGGCTACGGTGGTGGTAACGACGAGCGCGAACAGACATTGAACCAGCTGCTGGTTGAAATGGACGGCTTTGAAGGCAATGAAGGTGTGATCGTTATAGCTGCAACCAACCGGCCCGATGTATTAGATAAGGCCCTGTTGCGGCCTGGTCGTTTTGATCGCCAGGTCTATGTCAGTTTGCCGGATATTCGTGGTCGCGAACAAATTCTTAAAGTCCACGCCCGTAAAGTTCCCATAGATGAAAGTGTGGAGCTGAGTGTTATTGCTCGCGGAACTCCGGGTTTCTCTGGTGCGGATCTGGCCAATCTGATCAATGAAGCGGCGCTGTTCTCCGCTCGCGGTAAACGTCGTGTAGTGGGTATGGAAGAGTTTGAGCAGGCCCGTGACAAAATCATGATGGGCGCTGAGCGCCGCTCTATGGTCATGTCGGTCAAAGAAAAGGCTAACACCGCTTATCATGAAGCCGGTCATGCGATTATTGGCAAGCTGGTGCCAGAGCATGACCCAGTGCACAAGGTCACTATTATTCCTCGGGGTCGTGCCCTGGGTGTAACCCAGTATCTGCCTGAAGAAGATCGCTATAGCATGAGCCGTCGTCAGATATTTAGCCAGCTGTGCAGTTTATTTGGTGGGCGCCTCGCTGAAGAAATGATTGGCGGCATGGATGGTGTCACCACTGGCGCTTCAAATGATATTGAGCGTGCCACACAGATGGCGCGCAATATGGTTACCAAATGGGGCCTTAGCGAGACTATGGGTCCGGTGCTCTACGGTGAAGATGAGTCGCAAAATCCCGGTGGTGGCAATACTCATTACTCAGAGGATACCTCGCGGCAGATCGACCAAGAAGTACGGACTATTCTCGACGACGCCTATAATCAGGCGAAAAAATTACTTGAAGATAATCGTGATATTCTCGAGGCAATGAAAGACGCCCTAATGGAATTTGAAACCATTGATGCAGATCAGGTCGACGATCTAATGCATAGACGTAAAGTCCGCCCGCCGCAGAATTGGGACGATAATGATTCTGACAGCGGCGCTGGTAAGCAGTCTGCCGAATCGACTTCAGAGTCTGAAGAGGCCCCTAAGGAATCGAGTAAAGATTCAGGTAAAGAGGGTCCCATTGGTGGCCCAGTAGAAGAAGTCTAACGCTACAGAGCAGGAATAGCCTCGCTGCCGTAATGGCTGCGGGGCTTTTTACTTTTATGAATGCAATGACACTTATCTGCGGCAATAAAACACTGGACCTTTCCCGTCCCGCGGTGATGGGCATAGTTAATATAACGCCCGACTCCTTCTCTGATGGGGGGAAGCTCTATGTCGGCGAAAAAGTCGATCTGGATAAAGCCCTTCAGACAGTGGAATCTATGCTGGTCGATGGTGCCGATATTATTGATATTGGTGGAGAGTCGACCCGCCCTGGCGCATCGCCTGTCACAACTCAGCAAGAGTTAGATCGTGTGCTGCCCGTAGTGCAGGCAGTGCGTACAAGATTCGATGCTCTAATCTCAGTGGACACCAGCACTGCCCAAGTGATTGCCGAGGCCTCAGAGGCCGGTGCCCATATAATCAATGATGTACGTGCTCTTCGGCGTGAAGGTGCCCTCGAGGCTGCTGCAGCGACTGGGTTGCCGGTCTGTCTTATGCATATGCAGAATCAGCCGGACAGTATGCAGAGCAATCCGGTCTACACTGATGTGGTTACTGAGGTGCTAGATTTTTTACAGCAGCGCAGGCAAGCCTGCTTAGAGGCGGGAATCGCCAGTGAACAAATACTGCTGGATCCAGGGTTTGGTTTTGGCAAGACACTTGAGCACAATATGGCCTTGGCCAGTTCCTTAGAACGTTTTGTGGATACAGGTCAAAGCCTACTGTTAGGTGTTTCGCGAAAGACGATGATCGGTGAATTAATTGATTCAAATATGGATAATAGGCTAACTGGAAGTGTTACCATGGCGCTTTTAATGGCCCAGTCAGTTGCACAGCGGCGAGCGCAGATAGGTTGCTCCAGTGGCATGATATTGCGGGTACATGATGTGCGTGAGACAGTGCAGGCGTTGACTGTTTGGCAGCGCACAATGGGCTTTAAGCAAGAGATAAATAACTTATGACAAGAAAGTATTTTGGTACTGATGGTATTCGCGGGCGTGTTGGCGAAGCCCCAATTACAGCAGATTTTTTTCTAAAACTGGGCTGGGCCGCCGGTACAGTTCTAACACGAAATGCCGTGGGTAAAAAACGTGTATTAATCGGTAAAGACACCAGAGTTTCTGGTTATATGTTTGAATCTGCTCTCGAGGCCGGCCTTATTGCAGCAGGTGTAGATGTCGATATGCTCGGACCTATGCCGACACCTGCAATAGCTTATTTGACGCGGACCTTTCGCGCAGCTGCGGGTATTGTGATCAGCGCGTCGCACAATGCAGTGGAAGATAATGGCATTAAATTCTTCGGCGCCGACGGTTACAAATTGTCAGACGAAATTGAACTTGAAATTGAAGCCTTGCTCGATCAGCCACTGGTCACTAATGGATCTAATGATCTCGGTAAAGCGCGGCGTATCAGCGACGCTGCCGGTCGCTACGTAGAATTCTGTAAAGGCAGTTTACCCTCAGGTTTTAACCTGCGGGGAATGAAGGTGGTGCTGGATTGTGCCCATGGCGCAACTTATGATGCGGGGCCAAAAGTCTTTAAAGAACTGGGCGCTACAACCATTACCATGGGTAATCAGCCCAATGGATTTAATATCAATGACCAATGTGGATCTACCTACACTGCAGGGCTCGCTGAGGCAGTGTTAGAGCAGCAGGCAGACCTGGGTGTCGCCTTCGATGGGGACGGCGATCGCGTTTTATTTATTGATGACCTGGGTGACCTGGTCGATGGCGATGAATTATTGTTTATTATCGCTCAGCATCGCCACCAGTTTCAGGGTGGCTGCAATGGAGTTGCTGGCACTCAGATGAGTAACCTGGGGCTCGAGTTGGCCCTAGCCGATATGAATATTCCCTTTGTGCGCACTAAAGTCGGTGACCGCTATGTAGTTGAAGCAATGAAGGAGCACAACTGGGTGCTTGGCGGAGAAGGCTCTGGTCATGTCCTCTGCAGTGACCTGAATACCACAGGTGACGGCATTGTTTCGGCACTGCAGGTGTTGAGAGCAGTGGTTGATAGCGGCAAGTCACTGCGTGAACTCAAGAATGGCATGAGTAAGCTGCCAATGTTAATGATCAATGTTCGTCTGACTCAAAAGATCGATCTCAGCGGTGATGAGGCGATAAATCGTGCCGTTGCCGAGGCCGAAGAAAAGCTTGCTGGTCGCGGCCGTGTTTTGCTGCGACCCTCGGGAACCGAACCCTTGATAAGGGTAATGGTCGAAGGTGAAGATAGCGCGCTGGTGGAGAGTTCAGCAGCCGCGATAGCTGAAATCGTCAAACAGCGCGTGGAAGAACTTAAAAGCTGATTTGCTTATTGTATCTTAGCCTGCAGTCGGGTAGGATTTGCGCCCTTTTGTGGGACTGCACTCAAGGGAGTACTCAGGATGGGTAAACCGCTGATCGCGGGCAATTGGAAAATGCATGGCACAGCTGAATCGGCGCGAAAGCTAGCGACCGAAGTCAGCCATCATAACGCCCAAGAAACCGCCGCAGACATAATTATTTTTCCGCCGTTAGTGCACATATCGGCGGTTAGCGATGCTCTTTCAGATACCAGTATTAGCTTAGGCGCGCAAGATGTTTCCCAGTACTCCAACGGTGCTTACACCGGTGAAGTTTCCGCGGAGATGTTGTTAGACCAAGGGTGCAAGTATGTTTTGGTTGGGCACTCTGAGCGCCGAGCAATATTGGGAGAGAGTGACCAAACGGTTGCTGAAAAATTTAGAGCAGCACAGAATGCGGGATTGATACCCATACTCTGTGTTGGAGAAAGCCTTCAACAGCGTCAACAAGATGCGACGCTTGAAGTAGTAGCAAAGCAGATAAGTGCCGTGATTGACCTTGTAGGACTAGATGGGGTCTGTCAGTCGGTGATTGCCTATGAGCCGGTTTGGGCAATAGGAACCGGCGAGACAGCAAGCCCAGAGCAGGCTCAGGATGTGCACGCTGTCATACGCACACAGCTTGGCGAAGCGGGGACGTCGACTACACTGCTCTATGGTGGCAGCGTCAACAAGAGCAATGCAGCAGAGTTATTTAAGCAGCCAGACATCGATGGTGGACTGGTTGGTGGGGCCTCGCTTGAGGCGGACGAGTTTTTGAATATTGCACAATTGGTAGAAGCGTAATCATGGAAAATTTTATTTTAATCTTTCACTTTCTAGTTGCCGTATTTTTGATTGGACTTATTTTAGTCCAGCAGGGTAAAGGCGCAGAAGCGGGAGCCTCATTTGGCGCCGGCGGATCGCAGACAGTGTTTGGCAGTGGCGGCAGCTGGAATTTTTTCAGCCGCATGACCGCCATACTCTCGACAATCTTTTTTGTCACCAGTGTTAGCCTTGCGGTAATTGCAAAAAATAAAACAGTGGTCGATGCTGATCTGATGCCGGAAATGGAAGTGATTCCTTTTGAGACAACAATCGACACGGACGTACCAGCAGTAGAAAGAAGATCAGAGCCAGGCTCTGAAATCCCTCAGTAACAAAAAGTTTGAGACATGCCCAAGTGGTGGAATTGGTAGACGATGGACAGGAGTCCGAGTGTCGCGATAGGCAGGACGCCGGTAGCGACCACGCTCAGCGTGTTTCTGATTTTGGCACTAAGTATTTAAGTTTAGAGAGTTAAGATGATATATGCCCAAGTGGTGGAATTGGTAGACACGCTATCTTGAGGGGGTAGTGGCGGAAGCTGTGCCGGTTCGAGTCCGGCCTTGGGCACCATACAAAGACCAGTAAGATTTTTCGCTACTGGCACTCTTAAAGCTCCGCTAATCGGGGCTTTTTTTGTGCCTGCCAAATCCTGCTGTTGCACCATAATTGTCATTTTTATGTCACGTCAATGTCACCTCAAAGCGCTATTTTCGTCGGACTAAATTTTTAGCTCTCTGGGGAGAATAATGAATAAATTAACCTTAAGTATTGCCATACTTGCCGCGACTAACGCAATGGTTGCGTCAGTTATTGCGCAGGACAGTTCGACGCTGGAAGAAATAACTAATGTCGGTAGTAAAGCTACCTTGATCTCTGCTATTGAAAAACAGCGTGGATCGAATAGTCCATATTTTATGGTGCCTGCATGGGCCGGGATAAACGGTTGGGATTGCTTGCCTTTGTTACCGAAGATAAAGGCCCGAGAGTTGAAGTGTGGAAATATATCGCCGATGGTCTCAAATTGTTACATACCGTTTGATAATGGCGGTGAGTCTGAAGGTTGCGTCTATGATGAAGAAAACCGCACTCTATCGATTTCAGAAGAAGAGGTGAACGGCGTCTTGCGTGCCTACCCAGTAACCGAGGCTCTCGACTTTTCCAATCCGGTGATTATTGATTCTCGGGAAGGCAATATTGGTGGCGATTCAGAGGGCGTCACTCTGTATAAAACCAGTGCTACAGAGGGCTATATTATCTTGTCGTCTTAGGGGGACTCAAAATTCAATCTCTACAATCGCGCCGCCCCTTATGCTTGTTTAGGCAGCTTTGAGGTGGCTGAGGTCGGCACGGTTGATGGTGTGAGCATTACTTATGGCGTTGCCGCCATCAGCTATCCGCTCAATGAGGACTTTTCTAGAGGGCTCCTAGTGGTCCAAGACAATGACAATATCAGCAAGACCACGCGCAGGCCTAGGCGTCAGAACTTTAAGTTAATTTCATCTTTCGATGTTACTGAGGCTTTACAACTTAAATAACATTTAGCTGATGCCCCATCAGCTAATAAAGCTAGTCGGATTTTCCTTCAGAGCTTTTCTTGGCTCTCCTGCGCTTGAGCAGATAAAGAGCCAGGAAAAGTGATCCCCAGCCAAGAAAGGTAATGACAGCTTCAGGTGTCGACATAGTGGATTACTCTCAGATTTATCCGTGTGTTAATTGCACAAGAGAATAACAACTGCTGTCCTGTTAGTGAATGCCACAGAGGTAGTTAATCAAAAATAGATAGGAAACCCACCGCCATAAGCCATTACAATGATCATGCTTATTCGTTAAGACTCAATTAAAAGGCAGTAAACATGATCGCAGGAAAAATTATCGCCGGACTTCTCGGCCTCTCTGTCGCAGGTCCCATTGGGGTTCTTATTGGCGTTTACATCGGTCACCAATTTGACAAGGGTCTCGGTGGCTTGCGTCCAATGTCGGCAGAGCAGCAAGCCGAGGTCAGGGAGAGTTTCTTTGAGACTGTGTTTGGCCTGTTGGGGCACCTCGCTAAAGCTGATGGTCGGGTCTCGGAAGTTGAGGTAGCTCATGCCGAGGCGTTGATGGCAAAGATGGGGTTGAACACGCCCCATCGCAAAAAAGCCATCGAACTCTTCAAGGGCGGTTCCCAGGGTGGCTTTTCCATCGATGCCACCATGGATCGATTTATGGCTGTCTGTGGCAAGCAGAATAATCTCAAGCGTGCGCTGCTGGATTATTTGGTGTCTCTGGCGATCGCCGATGGCGAATTGCATCAGGCCGAGCAAGATGTGTTGCGTAAAATTGCCGGGCGACTGGGTTTCTCGTCGGCATTGTTCGACAAATTTATGGAGATGGTCAAAGCTCAGTCCCAGTTCAAGCAGTCTGGCGGCAGTGATGGCTACCGAGAGTCAACCTCTCCAGGTAAGTTGCAGGCAGCTTACACGGCATTGGGCGTTGAAGCGGCTCAGACAGATGCCCAGATCAAGCGCGCTTACCGCAAATTGATCAGTGCCAATCACCCGGATAAATTGATCGGTCAGGGTATGCCAGACGATATGGTTAAGCTGGCTACCGAGCGCACCCAAGAGATTCAGACCGCCTACGAGCTGGTCGTGGCGAGTCGTAAATAAAAAGTGGTTTGTTTCTCAATAGTTTATTGACCTTACTCGGCGGTCTACCTATAATGCGCGTCCTCTCAAGGGAGGGCGGTTTTATTGAAAACCGTTGTGTCGGTGCGGGATGGAGCAGTCTGGTAGCTCGTCGGGCTCATAACCCGAAGGTCGTTGGTTCAAATCCAGCTCCCGCTACCAATTTTCTAAGTTAATTAGAAAGAACCGATACAGTGTAAGCTGATGTATGCAGGGGAGAAATCGTCTATGCTACTCCCAGCTAAGTGGAAAAAGGCGTTGGGTCGCAGTTGACTCAGCAGGTTCCACTGAAAATATTCGCGTCGGGTCCGGCGCAAATCGAGGAGCCCCATTTTGGGGCTTTTCTTTAGAAGTTAAAAAAATGGGCCTTTGGCCCATTTTTTGTTTGCCAGGAGAAGCCAATGGCTGCCGTCGACAGCACATTAAAAGCATTACTGCAGCCGGTTGTAGAAGCTCTGGACTGTGAGCTATGGGGACTTGAGCTGCAATCTGGCGGCAAGCGCAAGCTACTGCGAATCTATATTGATCGCGAAGATGGCATAGGCGTTGAAGATTGTGAGCGCGTCAGCCGACAATCGGGCAGTGTGCTGGACGTAGAAGATGCTATAAGTGGAGAGTACATTTTAGAGGTTTCCTCTCCGGGTATGGACAGGCCGCTCTATGAGTTGGCCCAGTACGAGCGTTACATAGGTGAAGATGTCTCTTTGAGATTGCGTTTTGCCTATGATGGTAGACGTAACTTTAAAGGTCGTCTTGTCGGTGTTGACGGGGATGAGATTGTTTTGGTGGTTGCAGATACAGAGTATCTGTTTCCGGTTGAAGGAATTGACAAGGCCAATGTGGTGCCTAGATTCTGATCAAGTGAGGTTTGAGCAATGAGCAAAGAAATTTTAATGGTCGCCGAAGCCGTATCCAATGAAAAGGGTGTGGATCAGGAAGTTATTTTTCAGGCGATCGAACAGGCGTTGTCTACAGCGACCAAGAAGCGTTACGACGAAGGCGCAAATATTCGCGTCGTAATCGATCGTGAGACTGGCGACTACGACTCCTTCCGCTGGTGGGATGTTGTGGCTGACGATGTCATGGCAGAACTGGGTACTCAGTTCACCACTGAAGAAGCTCACGAAAAAGATCCGACACTGGCCGTTGGCGACACTTTTGAAGAAACGGTAGAGAATATCGCCTTCGGTCGTATTGCTGCCCAGACTGCCAAGCAAGTCATCGTTCAGAAAGTACGTGAAGCCGAGCGTGAGCTAATTATTAGCCGCTTTGTTAACCGCATCGGTGAGATGTTGAACGGTACGGTCAAGAAAGTGACCCGCGACCATATTATTGTCGACTTCGGTGACAACGCTGAAGGTCTGTTACCTCGCGAAGAATTGGTCGGCCGGGAAATTTTCCGTATTAACGATCGCACCAGAGTTATTTTGACTAGCATTCGCGACGACACCCGCGGACCGCAGTTGCTTGTTTCACGAGCGGCTTCAGAGATGCTGGTGCAGTTGTTTCATATCGAAGTCCCAGAAATTTCTGAAGGTATTATCGAAATTAAAGGTGCTGCGCGCGATCCCGGTCAGCGTGCCAAGATTGCTGTCAAAAGCAAAGATGCCCGTATTGATCCAGTTGGAGCCTGCGTGGGAATGCGTGGCGCTCGAGTCCAAGCGGTCTCCAATGATCTTGACGATGAGCGCATTGATATTATTCTTTGGGATGATAACCCAGCTCAGCTCGTTATCAATGCTATGGCACCAGCCGAAGTAGAATCGATTGTTGTAGATGAAGACAGCAACTCCATGGATGTTGCAGTCAGTGAAGAAAACCTTGCCCAGGCAATTGGTAAAGGCGGTCAAAATGTTCGTCTGGCCTCCGAGCTCACTGGTTGGACCATCAATGTGATGACCATGGACCAGGCGCAAGAGAAGCAGCAGGAAGAATCATTAAATGTCGTTGAGAACCTAATGACGGCATTGGATATTGACGAAGATGTGGCTATCGTTTTGGTTGAAGAAGGTTTCACCAGTCTTGAAGAAGTGGCCTACGTGCCCCTCGAAGAGATGATCGATATCGAAGGCTTCGACGAAGGTATAGCGACAGAATTACGCGCTCGCGCTAAAGATGCGCTGTTGACCATGGCATTGGCAAGTGAAGAGCAATTAGCCAATGCTCAGCCAGCAGAAGATCTGCTGACAATGGACGGAATGAACGATGCGCTAGCTAATACCCTTGCAAGTAAGGGTATTATCACCATGGAAGATCTGGCCGAGCAGGCTGTAGACGATCTCATGGAAGTTGATGGAATGGATGAAGAGACCGCAGCAGCATTAATTATGACTGCACGGGCTCCTTGGTTTGTAGACCAAGGTGAATAATTAATCGGGGTGTAATAGAGGACAACCGATGGCTGAAGTTACTGTAAGTGAATTGGCAAAAACCGTAGGCGCATCTGTCGAACGTTTGCTTCTGCAAATGAAAGAGGCAGGACTGTCGCATACGTCTGAGGGTGCCTCGGTATCTGATGACGAGAAACAAACGCTGCTGGCCTATTTAAAGGGTTTGCATGGCGATAGTGCTCGTGAGCCAAAGAAAATTGTTTTGCAGCGCAAGACCCTGAGCACCTTAAAGTCAGGTAACCGCAAGACGGTTAATATTGAAGTGCGAAAAAAGCGTACCTACATCAAGCGTAGTGATGAAGAGATTCAGGCTCAGGTCGATGCCGAAGCTCAAGAGCAGGAAATGGTTGAAGACGTTGCTGCAGCTGTTGCACCTGAGCCAGTCGCTATTCCAGAGCCGGAAGTGGTTGCAGAAATCACTCCAGAGCCGATTACAGAACCTACTCCTGAGCCGACCCCAGAGCCAGTTGCTGACGCACCCAAGGTTTATGCTGACCCTGAATTACAGCGTCTAGCCGCGATTGCAGCTCGTCGCAAAGCTGCGGCAGAAGCACAGGCCAAAGCCGAAGCTGAAGCCCTGTTTAAAATTGAAGAAGCTGCGCGATTAGCCGCCGAAGCTGCGTCAGCCGCGGCAGCCGCAGCGAAGAAGGCCGGTAAACCAGCCCCAGCCTCTAAGCCGGCTGCTACAGGAGAGCCTGTGCATGACAAGGCTCGCCGATTCGGTAAAGCAGCCCCAACTGACGACGATGATAAAGTTGGCAAGAAAGCGAAGAAGCCAATTGGCAAAGGCGGCAAGAAGAAAGGCCGTCTGGCAATGAATGATATGGATGATTCGCGACGCAAGTCTCCGCGCCTCCGTTCTAGCATGCCAGCTGCATTAAAAGTCGATAACAAGCACACCTTCCAAAAGCCGACTGAAAAGAAAGTCTTGGAAGTACAGATTCCAGATGAAATCTCCGTCGGTGAGCTGGCTCAGAGAATGTTGAGCAAGTCTGGTCCGGTTGTTAGGCAGCTGATGAAGATGGGCGTTATGGCCTCCATCAATGAAGTGATTGACCAAGAGACTGCCTTCTTGGTGGTTGAAGAGTTGGGTCATCAGCCAGTTGTTGAACAGGTCGAATCTGTCGAAGATGAGCTCGCTAAGCAGTTCGCTGAGATTAAAAGCGAAGGGACTGAAGAGCCGCGTGCGCCGATCGTTACCGTTATGGGTCATGTTGACCATGGTAAGACCTCGCTGCTTGACCAGATTCGAAAATCTCGCGTTGCCTCCGGTGAAGCCGGCGGTATTACCCAGCACATTGGTGCTTATCACGTAGATACGCCCAAAGGAATGGTGACTTTCCTCGATACTCCGGGACACGCAGCATTTACAGCCATGCGTGCTCGCGGTGCGCAGGCTACCGACGTAGTCATTTTGGTTGTCGCCGCCGATGATGGTGTTATGCCACAGACTGAAGAAGCTATTCAGCACGCAAAAGCCGCTGGTGTTCCAATTGTTATCGCCATCAACAAGATGGATAAAGACGGTGCCGACCCCGAGCGCGTAACCAATGAATTGGCTGCTAAAGACGTTATCCCAGAAGAGTGGGGCGGTGATACGCAGTTTATTAAAGTCTCTGCTCACACGGGCGATGGCATTGATCAATTGTTAGAAGCTGTGCTGCTGCAATCTGAACTACTTGAGCTCACTGCGCCAGTTGATGTGCCAGCTCGCGGTGTGATTGTTGAGGCTCGAGTTGATAAAGGCCGTGGCGTTATTGCTACTGCCTTGGTTCAGCAGGGTACATTGCGCAAAGGCGACTTTATGCTAGCCGGTGAGAGTGTAGGTAAGATCCGCGCCATGACCGATGAAGCGAAAAAGCCAGCTCTTGAAGCAGGCCCATCGATCCCAGTAGAGATACTCGGCCTAGACGAAGCGCCGAAAGCCGGCGATGAGTTCTTCGTTGTTGCCGATGAGCGCAAGGCCAAAGAAATTGCTGAAACTCGTCAGACCAAGGCTCGCCAAGAGCGCATGTCTCGTCAGCAGGCTGCCAAGTTAGAAAATATGTTTACCGACATGGGTGCCGATCAGGTGAGCAAGCTCAACCTGATTGTTAAAACCGATGTGCGCGGTTCACTGGAAGCGATTAACTCTGCCCTGCATGATTTCGCGACCAGCGAAGTTGCGGTGGATATTGTTGCCTCTGGTGTTGGTGGTATCACTGAATCAGATATGAACCTGGCTTTGACCACCGGCGCAATTATCCTTGGCTTTAATGTTCGTGCCGGCGGCTCAGCTCGCGCCCTGGGTGAGAAAGAAAATATTGAAGTGCGCTATTACAGCGTTATCTACACTCTTCTCGATGAAGTTAAGTCTGCTTTGTCAGGCATGTTGGCTCCAGAGACCCGTGAAGATATTGTGGGTATTGCCGAAGTGCGCGATGTCTTCCGTTCACCAAAGTTTGGCGCAATTGCCGGCTGCATGGTGATCGAAGGCACAGTGTTCCGCAGCAAACCAATCCGTGTTCTCCGTGACGATATTGTTATCTATGAAGGCGAGCTGGAATCTCTGCGTCGCTTTAAAGATGACGCTCAAGAAGTTCGCAACGGTATGGAATGTGGTATCGGTGTGAAAAACTATAACGATGTGAAGCCTGGTGATCTGATTGAGGTCTTTGACGTCACTCAGGTACAGCGCTCACTATAAATACGGACTGACATGCCAAGAGAATTTACTCGCGCAGAACGCGTATCAGACTCTGTTCAACAGGAGTTGGCTACACTGATACGCAGCGAAGTTCGCGATCCTCGTGTTGGCATGGTCAATGTAACTGAAGTACAGATCAGTCGCGATCTCGCCTATGGCAAAGTGTTTGTTAACTTTGTCGGTGATCGCGAGCAGGAACAGATCGACGAAGCCATGGCTGCCCTTAACGGGGCATCCGGCTATCTGCGTAAGTTACTTGGTGCTAGCATTCAGTTGCGTATTGTCCCTAAGTTAAATTTTATCTTTGATGAGACCGGTCGTCGCGGCCAGCACCTCTCTGCACTGATTGATCTGGCGATCTCAAAAGAGATGCCGGCAGATGCTGCGGGTCAACAAGACACTGATCAAAAAGACCTTGAGTCGGATAGCGAGGAAGCCTAAGTTTGGCTCGCAAGCGCACCCGCGGCCGTTCGGTGAATGGCGTATTCCTGCTCGATAAACCCTTTGGATTGTCGTCCAATCATGCTCTTCAGCGTGTCCGGCGTCTGTTCGATGCTAACAAAGCAGGTCATACCGGCAGTCTCGATCCATTAGCCACTGGTGTACTGCCAATCTGCCTCGGCGAAGCGACAAAATTTAGCCAGTTTTTACTCGATGCCGAAAAAGGCTATCGCAGTACCTTTAGTCTGGGATTGCGCACTGAGAGCGGCGATGTTGATGGCGGCGAAGTATCGCGCATTGATGCCTCTGATATTACTTTGGCGCAAATCGAGCAAGCCGTTGAGACTTTTAGAGGTGATATACAGCAAGTTCCCTCAATGTACTCGGCGCTCAAGCACAACGGTCAACCGCTGTATAAACTGGCCAGGCAGGGTATAGAGGTAGAGCGTGCTCCCCGAAGTATTAGTATCTATGACTACAAAATTTTAGACTTCAGGCCCGGTGTGATTGCCGAACTGGATGTCGAGGTACGCTGCAGTAAAGGGACTTACATAAGGTCCCTAGCCGATGACCTGGGCCAGATGCTCGGATGTGGTGCCCATGTCAGCGCATTGCACCGTACCTTAGCCGGGCCGTTTCACGAGAGCGAAACCCTGACGCTTTCTGCCCTCGAAGAGATGCGCGAGAGCGGCGAGCCAGAGCAGTTAGACCACCTATTAAAACCTATGGATATAGCCGTTGCGGACCGAATGGCAGTGGAATTGAGCGAGACTGTCGCCGCTTACTTCCAGTTGGGGCAAGAAGTAATGTCGGGCGAGGCCTTTCGCAATGGGCAAGAAGGCGATATAGTGCGCGTCTTTCGCGAGGGCGGAGCGTTTTTGGGTGTGGCTACGGTCACCGAAGACGGTCGAATAGCCCCGAAAAGATTGGTCGTTGAGACATAGCGGCCTAAGAACCTACGTTAGGTTGTCTGTAAATATGCGCGGGCATCCTGAATTTTTTTAATTCGCATATTGGAGAAAGTAACATGGCACTGAGTGCAGAAGAAAAAGCAGCAATCGTATCCGAGCATGCAACTTGTGAAAATGACACAGGTTCCCCTGAAGTTCAGGTCGCATTGCTAACCGTAAATATTAACAAGTTGCAGGGCCACTTTGGCGATCACAAAAAAGATCACCATTCACGTCGCGGCCTGATTCGCATGGTTAATCAACGTCGTAAATTGCTCGATTATCTAAAGGGCAAAAATATCGAACGTTACAGCCAGCTGATCAAGAAGCTTGGTTTACGTCGATAACTGTTCTCGGTGCGGCCCTCAAAAGGGGCCGCATTTGTCTATCTGGGCTATTCAGTTTCAGGTGGGCGTCTTGAGGAACAGCTAACTAAACCGTTGGAGCTCTGACCACAGATTCGTTGATCGAGTTACTGATGCATATCCCCGAAGTATTAAGATGGATTAAAGGGTATTTATCAGTAACCCGAGCAGCGTAAAAAGGCTCAGTGCGAAGACGCTAAATGGTAAATATACCAAGGTAAAATATGACTCCTATTACTAAATCGTTTCAATACGGTAATCACACTGTAACTCTGGAAACCGGCCGCATCGCGCGTCAGGCAACCGGCGCAGTATTATGTTCAATCGACGACACTTCTGTACTCTGTACAGTTGTTGGCGCACGTGAAGCTAAGCCCGGAATGGACTTCTTCCCACTGGGTGTTCACTACATTGAGAAAGCCTATGCTGCGGGTAAAATCCCCGGTGGTTTCTTCAAGCGTGAAGGCCGTCCAAATGAGAAAGAAACACTGACCTCACGTTTGATTGACCGTCCGATCCGTCCACTTTTCCCCAACGGCTTTAAAAATGAAGTACAGGTTGTCTGTACTGTTATGTCCGCTGAGAAAAATATCGATCCGGATATTGCCGCCATGATCGGCACCTCTGCCGCTCTGTCTATCTCTGGGATTCCGTTTAACGGTCCTGTTGGTGGCGCGCGCGTTGGTTACACCGACGAGCAAGGCTACCTGCTTAACCCAACTTACAGTGAGCTGGCTGACTCTGCACTGGATATGGTTGTTGCTGGTACCAAAGATGCCGTACTGATGGTTGAATCTGAAGCCAGCGAGCTGTCAGAAGACATTATGTTGGGCGGTGTACTTTTCGCTCATCAGGAAATGCAGTCGGTTATTACTGTTATCGCTGAACTTGCCGCAGAAGTTGGCAAGCCACGTTGGGATTGGGTTGCAGAAGTTGAAAACGCTGAGCTGAAAACTGCGCTTAACGATTTGGTTGGTGCTGATCTAGATGCAGCCTACCAGACAGTTGATAAGCAAGCCCGTGTGGTCAAGATTAATGCTCTGCGCGATATTGCCAATGCTCAGCTGATTGCTGAAGACGGCCCAACTGCTGAAGACATTAAAGACTCGTTCAAGAAGCTTGAGAAAAGCATTGTTCGCGGTCGCATCATCCGCGGCGAGCCGCGTATTGATGGTCGTGACACTACTACTGTTCGCGGTATCGACGTTGAGGTTGGCATCTTACCCAAGGTTCACGGTTCTTCACTGTTTACTCGTGGCGAGACTCAGGCAATTGTTGCTGCCACTTTGGGATCTACTCGTGATGCACAGATGATCGATGCCCTTGAAGGCCGTCGTGATGATCCGTTTATGTTGCACTACAACTTCCCTCCCTATTCAGTAGGCGAAGCCGGTCGTATTGGTTTCACTAGCCGTCGCGAAGTGGGTCACGGTCGTCTAGCCCGTCGTGGTATCAACGCGGTTCTGCCTTCTCCGGAAGAGTTCCCGTATGCCATGCGCGTTGTATCAGAAATCACTGAATCTAACGGTTCAAGTTCTATGGCGTCGGTTTGTGGTTCAAGCCTGGCGTTGATGGATGCGGGTGTTCCTTTGAAGGCACCAGTTGCTGGTATCGCTATGGGTCTGGTTAAAGAAGATTCAGGCTACGCAGTACTGACCGATATTCTTGGCGACGAAGATCACCTTGGCGATATGGACTTTAAAGTAGCTGGTACAGCTGCTGGTATCACTGCACTGCAGATGGATATCAAAATTGAAGGTATCACTGAAGAGATTATGGAAATTGCCCTTGAGCAAGCTATGCAGGCACGTTTGCATATCCTTGGCGAGATGAACAAGGTGATTTCTACTGGTCGTGACGAAGTTGCTGACACTGCTCCGCGTATGGGTGTTATGCAGATCGATTCAGACAAGATCCGTGACGTAATTGGTAAGGGCGGCGCAACTATCCGTGGTCTTTGCGAAGAGCACAACTCAACTATCGATATCGATGACAGTGGTGCGGTTAAGGTTTACTCTGAAGATACTGCTGGTCTGAACGCTGCTATGGACGCAATTGCTGCCATCGTTGCTGATCCAGAGCCAGGTACTATCTACGAAGGTAAGGTTGTACGTATTGTTGAGTTCGGCGCATTCGTTAACTTTATGCCTGGTACTGATGGTCTGGTGCATATCTCTCAGATCGCTCAAGAGCGTGTTGCCAAGGTGACTGATTACCTGAGCGAAGGTCAGACTGTTCGCGTTAAGGTTCTGGAAATTGACAACCGCGGTCGCGTTAAGCTGTCGATCAAAGAAGCTCAGTCGGATGAGGGTACTACACCTGAAGCGCCTGCTGCTCCAGCAGCTACTGAAGAAGCAGCTCCAGAAGCCTAATCTTCAAAAGCGTTTAAAAGATCCCCGGTTGCTTTGGCAGTCGGGGATTTTTTTTGTTTTAAATTCCCTGTCGGTGATTCCTAGCCCACTGCTGTCATCC